>Ga0111215_102_pt1 | contig 103423 bp, 88 predicted proteins | sample DeeMarSWOR152_54_FD_80364 | JGI IMG/M metagenome (GOLD analysis project Ga0111215, IMG submission 80364) | Parcubacteria bacterium DG_74_1 | reverse complement strand
AACTTATAATAAACTTTGGACAGACGAAATTAAACTTTATGTTCGAGGTTTTGTTGACCCAGAGCCAACTTGGGGAACTTGGGGGGATGAGGAGACTGGCTCGGGCTGGACAGCGACAGTTGTTGGTAAAGGCCAAGATGCTTACCAGCTAGAAATAGATAATAACCTGAATGCGATAGGGTATATTAACGGTACAGCAGCCGTGACTTCCCAAATGACCGAAGCGTGGCACCACTTAGCTTTAACTTATGATAGGTCAAATGTCCGGCTATACATAGACGGAATAGAGGAAGATTCTTACGCTACCACCGCAGCAATTAGCACCAATAGCGACAATCTAAAAATCGGTGAATCTTTGCCTGGAAAAATAGATGACGTGCGTATTTACAACTACAGCCGGACAATAGAAAAAATTCGGACAGATTACAATCAGGGGATGGCCGCCCGGTTTGGGCCGCAGTCAGAATGTGACGAGGACCCGGGAGCCTGTATGACTTTGGGCTTGGTAGGTTTCTGGAATTTTGACGAAGGCGGAGGTTTCACGGCATATGACAGCAGCGGCATGGGAAATGATGGTCAATGGTTTTGCGGTGGTCGGGTTGAATATGCTGACCAGGCCTATGCCACCGTCAAAATAGGTTCCCAGTGCTGGATGGCAGAAAACCTCAATGTAGGAACAATGATTAGTAGCTGTACTGACGGAGCCTGCGGTGGCAACTGCGCTAGTAGTTGTACCGTCTGGGATACGGGGGTTAACGAACAGGACAACGATAGCCAAGTAGAAAAATACTGCTACAATGACCTAGAATCTTACTGCGACACAGACGGCGGACTGTATCAGTGGGCTGAAGCTATGTCTTTAGCTTATTCCTGCAATACAACTGACTGCTCAGGGAGTATTAATTCACCCCACCAGGGCATTTGCCCTTCGGGCTGGCACCTTCCTACGGATAACGAGTTTAAAGCTTTGGAAGCGTATTTAGGCTGTACTAACCAAGACAGTACTGGATGGCGTTGTGATGGAGTTGGGACAAAACTGAAGTCTGGCGGTACTTCTGGCTTTGAGGCGGAATTGGCCGGCTACCGGGACGAGAGTGGCATCTTTAGCCTTCGCTCCTCCTACGGGTACCTCTGGTTGTCCAGTCAGTTCTCCGCTACGAAAGCTTGGATCCGGCTGCTCGTCTCCAGCAACGCTGGGGTCCTCCGGAACAGCAGCGATAAGGTAGGCGGGTTTTCAGTCCGCTGTCTCAAGGACGGTAGTGCCGGTGGTAGCGCTACTTGGAGCGTAGGAAGAAATAATTCAGCGCTTAGTTTTAACGGAATACATGATTATCTTCCGATAGGTAATGCCGGTTCTATTAAAACAATAGAGTTCTGGGTCAAGTCAGACGACATCACCAGTCATACAGATTATGTTATAGACCTAAACGGCACTGACTATATTAAGATAGTTGACGGCGAAGTAACCGTCAACAACATCTCCAGCCCCACCTATTATGTTGACGGTGTCTCCGGAGAACAAACCATTCCTGACACAACCGGCTGGCATCATGTGGCCATCGCAACCGAAACCGGCATCAACGCCTCTGACTTAGATATTGGCCGATTAGAAGAAACAGGTTTCTTTGCTGGCGGACTGGACGAAGTAAAGATTTACGACCGGGTTTTATCAGCTACCGAAATCCGCTACCACTATAACGGAGGGAAACCCATCGCCCACTGGAAGTTTGACGAGGGCTCAGGTACAACCACTTATGATGGCTCAGGTAATGCCAATCAGGGCACCTTGGGTGATGGCACTTGCTTGCCTGGGTCAGGCACTTGCCCCAGCTGGACATCAGGTAGATTCGGTTCAGCTTTAGGCTTTGACGGGAGTGATGATTATATTTCAGACACATCACTCAGTACCTCATTGTCAGGAGACGTTACCTTTAGTCTTTGGTTTAAGTCAACAGCCAGTCATGGGTATCAAGCTAGGATGGGAGAATTAGCTCAAGCCTCTACCTATGGAATACAGCTTTGTATGGGTCCTACTGGTGAAGTTGGACTTGATAATACTGGAGGCCCGACATCTGGTGTATGGACAGCAACAGCTAAGAACGATGGAGTATGGCATCATCTAGTTGTGACTAGGACAAATACCACATATAAAGTTTATGTGGATGGTGATTACATCAGAACATCAGGAGGTACTGCCCCAACATATACACGAGTATTTTTGGGTGAGCGGTCAGATAGTAGCAGTAATTTTAATGGTATAATAGATGACGTCCGCATTTACAACTATGCCCGGACGCCAGACGAAATCCGCTTGGATTACAACGCCGGCTTTGAGACGTATTTCAGATAAGTTCTTAATTGTGCGGAGGCCTAACCTTTACAATTTAATAGGGAGCAATAGCTTAGGCCTAGCCTAGGCAAGTCGAATTTGCTGCCAATGGCCAGAGTCAGGCGCTGGCCAGAGATATTGATTTATTTTTTAATTTTTATAAAATAAAACTATGGGAAAAATTTTAGACAACGTTATAAAGTTTAGTTTATATTTAGTAGTTTTTTTACTGCCACTGTTTTGGTTGCCGTTCAGTGCCGAGGCCTTCGAGTTTAACAAGCAGTACTTATTGTTCTTTATAGTGACAATTGCCTTTCTGGCTTGGCTCGCCAAAATGGTTTTGGTTGATAAAGAAATAAGATTGAAGAAAACTCCATTTAATATCCCGGTTTTGATATTTCTAGGCGTGGCAATTTTGAGCGCTATTTTTTCAGTGGATAAAATTTCAAGCTTACTCGGATTTTACGGCCGTTTCTCTGATGGTTTAATCAGTCTGCTCAGTCTGGGAGGGTTGTATTTCTTGATTGCCAATAATGTTTCCTTGAGAGAGAAATCACCAAGCGTAAACAGCTTGCTAAGGCTGTTTTTGTGGTCTACCTTTTTTGTGATTCTGATGAGTTATTTCTCAATTTTTGGAATTTGGACAAAAATTCAAAGCTCCACTGGCTTAGGATTGCCGCAGGCTTTGATGCAAAGAACTTTTAACCCGGCTTCAGGCTCGATGGAGGGATTAGCAATATTTCTTTCCGTGGTTATAGTTCTTTTAGTTGGATTACTTCTGATTAGAATTAGGGAGAATCAGTCGAGATTTAAGGATATTTTTTATTATTTCTTGATTATTATCTCCTTAGTCTTGCTCTTAGTAATAGACTTTATGGCATCTTGGATTGTTTTGGGGTTAACTCTTCTTTTCTTTATCCTCGTTACTTTATGGAAAAGAATGCCCAGGAGATTGCTTTTGCCAATAGGGATTATAGTAATTGCAATTGTTTTCTTAATTACCAGCCCTTTAAAAGATGAGCCAGGATGGGACTTGGCTAAGAATTTGCCCCGAGAACAAGTTTTAGATCAAGGAAACTCCTGGCAGATTGCTTTTAGAGCAGTCACTGACAATGTGAAAAACGGGTTTCTTGGTTCTGGGCTCGGAACTTTTTCTTATGATTTTTCCAAGTTTAAATCAGCAGAATTTAATCAGAACAATTTCTGGTTCACTAGATTTGACCGACCAAGTTCCCATTTTACGGAAATTATTGCCACTCTGGGATTTCTGGGGTTGCTGAGCTACCTTTTTCTGATTGGGTTTTTCCTGATAATTAGCTGGCTATTTTTAACCGCAAAACTAAATACCCAAAGCAAGGATTACCAAATTACTAACTACCAGCTACCTTTATTAATGGGGTTTGTTGCCCTGGTGGTTGGCCAGTTCGTCTATTACCAAAATAGCACTTTAGCTTTTGTTTTCTGGCTAATTTTAGGATTAAGTGTAGCAAGCTGGCAGAGAGATTCAGGAGAGTTAAAATACTCCTTTAAGGATTTTTCAGAGATGGGTTTAGTATTTAGTGTATTGCTGGCTATAATCACTCTTGGCTTTTTCGGGACCTACTTTTTTGGAGTAAAATTCTATATGGCAGACTGCTATTACCATTTCTCCAGCCAAATTCAGGATGGGCAAATTCCGGACTTAAATACCAGAATCCAAAATTTAGAAAAAGCAGTCAGTTTGAGTCCTTGGAGAATAGAATACCGCATAGCAGAGGCCAGGACTTATCTTGAAGATGCCCTAAATGAAATGAGGGAACCAGTAGCAACAATAGCTGAACAAGATTTAGTAAAGATTCAAAATAGGGTGGCCAAAGCCATCAGTGAGGCTAAAACAGCAAGTCAGATTTCTCCCAATCGGGTAGTGGCCTGGGAGGGACTGGGAGTGATTTATCGAGATATTAGAACAGTAGCTGCTGGAGCTACCGACTGGGGAATTAAATCTTTTGAAAGAGCTGCTCTTTTAGAGCCGGCCAACCCGGTTATTTATACTGAATTGGGTAAGCTTTATCTTGTTTTGGAAGACGAACAAAAAGCTAGAGAATATTTCCAAAAAGCCCTAGAGGAAAAACCGGATTATGCCGATGCTATAATTCAGGAGGCATTAGTTTTAGAAAGAGAAGATATTTTAGAAGAAGCCATAGCAAGACTGGAAAATTTAATTACTAGAGAGCCTTGGAATATTGAAGCTCATTTTCAGTTAGGCCGGCTTTATTATAATGCTGGCAGAATTGACGAGGCGATTGAGTTATTTGGGGTAGTAGCGCTTCTGGTGCCGCAGCACTCTAACGCTCTTTATTCTCTGGGAGTGGCTTATGTTGCGCAGGACCGGATCCCAGAGGCAATTTTGGTTTTTGAACGGGTTTTAGAATTGAATCCTGGCAATCAAGATGTAATTCAGAAGCTGGAAACACTGAAAAGACAGGCCGAACCAGAAGAACCAGAGGAACAGGAAGAACAGGAAGAATCAGAGGAGCCAGAGGAAGAAGAGGAAGAAGGGCAGGTAGAACCAGAAGAGCCAGCCCCGAGTGAGCCCTAAAGGCCTTGACAGCCTTTAGCGGAAGGAATATAATATTAATGGTTTTTAAAAACCCCCTTTTTATATATTACATTTTTTTCGACTTGGTTATTTCTATTTAAAAAACTAAATAAAAATCTTGCCCTAAAGAAAAAGGTTCTTAGGGTATTTTTTAGCTTATTTTAGAAAATATGAGGGAGCTTCGTGTAAAAAATTTTGGGAAAGCAAGGGTTTCCCTTGGGCTACCCTATCTTTTAGGCCTAGAAAAGGAGAACTGGGATCTCTTTTGGCAGAGAGACTTAAAAGAATTATTTCAGGAAATCTCTCCGATTCGGGATTACACCAAGAAAGAACTTGAGCTTTGGTTTCTGGATTTTAAACTGGGAGAATCCAAATACAAAACCGACTTGGAGGCAAAACAGAATAATGATTCCTTTGAGGCGCCCCTACGAGTTAGAACGAAATTGGTCAATCTTAAGACCAAAGAAATCAAAGAACAAGAAGTTTTTTTAACCGATTTCCCCTTAATGACAGAAAGGGGAACTTTTATTGTCAACGGCGTGGAAAGAGTAGCTATTTCTCAGCTAATACGTTCCCCGGGAGCCTTCTTTGCCAGTCAGCAGATTGCCGGTAAGAAATTTTTCGGGGCGAAAATTATTCCCAATCGCGGTGCTTGGCTAGAATTTGAAACGGAAAATTCAGGTTTTATCGGAGTGAAAATTGATAGGAAGAGAAAAGTGGCGGCTACTACCTTGTTGCGGGCTTTTGGAATTGCTGATGATTTAAGTATCAAAGAAAAGTTTCAGGACGTTAATAAAGGTGAAATTAACTATATTGAGGAAACCTTAAAGAAAGATTCAACCAAGAATCAGGCTGAAGCCGTGGTTGAAGTTTATCAAAGACTGAGACCAGGTGATTTAGCCACGCCGGACACTGCCCGGGAACTGATTTGGAATATGTTTTTTAATTTTGAAAGATACGATATTTCCAAAGTGGGTAGATGGAGAATGAGCCAACGCTTACCGGGCTTCAAAACACAAAATCCAAAATTAAACAAAGAAATTACAACCCAAGATAGGGTTTTAAAGCCAGAAGATGTGGTGGCTGTATTGCGTGAGATAATCAGATTGAACAATACGCCCGGGGCCATGCCCGACCAAATTGATCACTTAGGGAATCGCCGGGTGAGAATTTTTAATGAATTATTGATTAACAGAATAAGAGTCGGCCTGGTGAGAATGGAAAGAATTATCAAAGACAGAATGTCAACCCTTGATACTTTTACCCTGACACCAATTCAATTAATCAACCCTCGGCCGGTCATGGCTGTAGTCAAGGAATTTTTCACCTCCTCTCAGATGTCTCAATTTATGGACAATGAGAACCCCTTGGCCGAATTGGAACATAAAAGAAGATTGTCATCCACTGGGCCGGGCGGACTAGCCAGAGAAAGGGCCGGCTTTGAAGTGAGAGATGTTCAGCCTTCTCATTATGGCCGGATTTGCCCCATTCAAACGCCGGAAGGTCCGAATATTGGATTAGTCAGCCACCTGGCGTGTTTTGCTCGGGTTAATCCCTACGGGTTTCTAGAAACTCCTTATTTCAGAGTTAAAAACGGCCAAGTAACATCCGAGCTTGTTTACCTTAATGCTTATGAAGAAGAAAGATACAATATTGCTTCGGGTGGCGTCCCGATTAATGAAAAGAGGAAAATTATTCCCCAAAAAGTAGAAGCCAGAATCAAAGGAGAGCCAGGCCTCTCAGACAGGGGGAAGATTGATTTCATTGATGTCTCGCCGGAGCAGTTTATTTCGGTGGCTACTTCCTTGATACCCTTTTTAGCTAATGACGATGCCAACCGAGCTCTCATGGGTTCCAATATGCAACGTCAGGCTGTTCCTTTGGTTAACCCTGAACCGCCCTTGGTGATGACCGGGAATGAAGAGAAAGTAGCCCGGGACTCGGGCCAGGCAGTTACTGCCGGAGAGGACGGAATTGTCACCGATGTCGATGCTAATCACATTACAATAAAAACTAAAAACCTGAAACCTAAAACCTATAACCTGCGAACTTTCATCAGAACCAATCAATATACTTGCTTTCATCAAAAGCCACAGGTAAAAAAAGGCCAAAGGATTAAAAAAGGCCAACTGCTGGCTGACGGCGGAGGAATTTCTCAAGGATTTTTGTCTTTGGGTAAAAACATCTTGGTGGCTTTCATGCCCTGGCGGGGAGGCAATTTCGAAGATGCCATTTTGATCTCTGAAAGACTGGTTAAAGATGACGTCTATACCTCAGTTCATATTGAGAGTTTTAGTTGCGACGTCCGGGAGACAAAATTAGGACCGGAAACAACTACGGCTGACATACCTAATGTTTCGGAAGAAAAATTAAAAGACCTTGACGAAGAAGGAGTTATCAGGATTGGGGCTGAAGTGGGGCCTAACGACATTTTAGTTGGTAAAATTTCGCCCAAAGGGGAACAAGAATTGACTGCCGAAGAAAGGTTGTTACGGGCGATTTTTGGCGAAAAAGCCAGGGAAGTTAAAGATACTTCTCTTTTGATGGAGCATGGAAAAAGAGGGAGAGTGGTTGGGGTGAAGCTTTTTTCCCGAGACCTTGGTCACAAATTAGAACCCGGGGTGATTAAAAGAATTGAAGTTGAGATAGCTGAATTGAGAAAAATTCAGGCCGGGGACAAATTATCCGGCCGGCATGGTAACAAAGGTGTAGTTTCCCGCGTTTTACCAGAGGAGGAAATGCCCTTTTTGCAAGACGGCACGCCCGTGGACATAGTCTTAAATCCCATTGGCGTTGTTTCCAGGATGAATTTAGGCCAAATTTTAGAAACTCATCTGGGCTGGGCAGCTAAAAAATTGGAGTATCATGCTATCTCACCTTCCTTTTCCGGGGCTACCGAAGGAGATATTAAAGAAGAACTGAAAAGAGCCGGATTCTCAGAAGACGGTAAACTAGTTTTGTATGACGGTAGATCTGGTTTGCCTTTTCAGGAAAAAATTAGCGTGGGCAACATCTATATGGTGAAATTAATTCATATGGTGGAAGATAAAATTCATATGAGAAGTATCGGTCCTTATTCTTTGATTACCCAGCAACCCTTAGGAGGCAAGGCCCAGTTTGGCGGTCAGCGGTTTGGCGAGATGGAAGTTTGGGCTTTAGAAGGATACGGGGCCGCTCACACTTTACAGGAAATGTTGACTATAAAATCCGACGATGTCCCAGGTAGGGCAGCTACTTACGAAGCAATTTTAAAAGGAGAAGAGATAAAACCACCCAATGTGCCCGCATCGTTTAATTTATTAGTGGCGGAATTGAAGTCGTTAGGGCTGTCAGTAGAAGTAAAAGAAAAGCCAAAAGAGGAAGAAAAAAAATAAATCCCTAACACTAAATAAATCATTATGCGCGTACAAGACCTTGACGCAATAAGAATAAAGATTGCCTCACCTGAGGAGATCTTGAGTTGGTCGCGTGGCGAAGTGATAAAACCAGAAACCATTAATTACCGGACTCAGCGTGCGGAAAAGGATGGTCTTTTTTGCGAGAAGATTTTTGGCCCCGAAAAAGACTATGAATGTTATTGCGGGAAATATAAAAGAATCCGCTACAAAGGGATTGTTTGTGACAGATGCGGGGTAGAAGTGACCAAAGCCGCAGTTCGGAGAGAAAGAATGGGCCATATTAAATTAGCCACTCCGGTAAGCCACATTTGGTTTTTAAGGGGGGTCCCTTCAAGAATGGGGATGATTCTAGATCTGCCCATGCAGCAACTAGAAAAAGTGATTTATTTTGCTTCCTTCGTCATTACCAGCGTTAACGAAGAAGCCAAGAAGAAGGTCTTAGAAGAGATAGAGAAAGAATACAAATCAAAACTAAAAGCCAAAAAATCAAAGGCAAAAGTTAGTAGCTTAAAGTCAACTAGCGGTAAAGCACTTTCTTCAGCTAGGACTTCGGCGATAGAAGAACTTTCGGCAATCAAACCTTTAAAAGTTTTATCTGAGATAGATTATCATAGGTTGGCTTTAAAATATGGCGAGGTTTTTGAAGCGGGAACGGGAGCTGAAACGCTGAGAAAAATTTTTGAGAACATTGATTTGAAAAAAGAAACTAAAGACCTTAAAAAAGAAATGGAAACGCTAGCTCCGGAAGCGAGGAGGAAAAGTTTGAGAAGATTAAAATTATTTCAGGGAATGATACGTTCGGGAGTCCGGCCGGAATGGATGTTTTTGACTGTCTTACCGGTATTGCCGCCGGATTTAAGACCGATGGTTCAATTGGACGGAGGTAGGTACGCTTCTTCGGATTTGAACGATCTATATCGTCGGGTAATTAACAGAAATAATCGGCTGAAATATTTATTAGAAATTAATGCTCCAGAGGTAATTGTCAGAAATGAAAAAAGGATGTTGCAGGAAGCGGTGGATGCTTTGATCGACAACGGTATGAGAAAAGGAACCTTGACTCAGGCTACCACTGGCGGGAGAAGGTTACTTAAGTCCTTGTCCGATATGCTCAAGGGCAAACAGGGAAGATTCCGCCAAAACCTTTTAGGTAAAAGAGTTGATTATTCCGGCCGGTCAGTGATTGTGGTTGGCCCAGAATTAAAAATCAACCAGGTAGGAATTCCCAAAAGAATGGCGTTGGAGCTTTTTAAACCTTTCGTTATCAAAAAGATTTTAGAAAAAGAGTTAGCCTTTAATGTTCGGGCCGCTTCTCGGCTGATTGACGAAGAAACAGACGAGGTTTGGGCAAATTTAGAAGAAGTAGTTAAAGAAAAACTGGTTTTGCTTAATCGAGCGCCAACTCTGCATCGATTAGGTATTCAGTCATTTTACCCAATATTGATTGAAGGCGAGTCAATTCGGATTCATCCTATGGTCTGTAGGTCTTTTAATGCTGATTTTGACGGCGACCAGATGGCTGTCCATTTACCCTTATCCGAGATGGCTCAAAAGGAAGCTAGAGAGAGAATGTTGGCCAGCTTAAACTTATTGAAGCCGGCTACTGGCACACCAGTTGTTACTCTTTATCAAGATATTGTCCTTGGTTGTTATTGGATGACTAGGATACTCGAAGAGGATAAATTATCTTTTCCTGCTCTCGCTGATACTCGGACTATTGAAGGCAAAAGGAAGCTTAAAGAAGGAGGGCTTAAAGGAGAAGGAAAGGTTTTTGCCAGCCCGGAAGAAGCGATTTTGGCTTATGAATTCGGCGACATTGACTTACGAGCTAAAATAAAATGCGCAAAGATTAAATCTATAGACGAGCCATTATACGAAACGAGCGTCGGAAGAATTTTATTTAATCAGGCCCTGCCGAGTAATTTTCCTTTTCAAAATAAACAAATTCGGGTTCGGGACATAGAAGCAATCGTAGCCGAAATAATTGAGAAATATGACCCTCGGATCCTGGAAGAAACCTTGGATAAAATTAAAGACCTGGGATTTGAATATGCGACGGTTTCCGGTATATCTTGGGGGATAGACGACCTGATAATTCCGGCTGAGAAAGAAAGGATTATAAAAGAAGCGGAAAAAGAAGTCGAAAAAATTGAAGAACATTTCAAAAAAGGATTGTTGTCCGAAGAAGAGAAACAAGCTAAGATCATCGGCATTTGGACAAAAGCCAAAAGCGAGATTGAAATTCAGGTCCCTGAAACCCTGCCTCCAGATGGGCCAGTTTTTCAAATCGTTGATGCCGGAGCCCGAGGTAGCTGGGGCCAGCCGGTTCAGATGACCGGAATGAAAGGATTGGTGATTAATCCCTTAGGCCAGATTATTGAGTTGCCGGTCAAAAATTCTTATAAAGAAGGATTTGGTGTTTTGGAATACTTTATCTCAACTCATGGCGCTAGAAAAGGAACGGCCGACACTGCCCTGCGAACTTCCACAGCTGGTTATTTAACCCGAAGGTTAGTTGACGTTGCTCATGAAATAGTCATTTCAGAAGAAGATTGTAAGACAGAAAACGGAATTGAGATTTTCAAACGGGATGCAGACGAAATTGGCCAGAATTTTTTAGAAAAAATAATTGGCCGAGTTTCTCTTGAAGATATTCGAGGTGTTTTGAAGAAAGGAGAAGTTATTGACTGGGAAAAAGGAGAAAAAATAATTAAAAAAGGATTGGAAAAAATAAAGGTCCGCTCGGTTTTAAGTTGTCAATCCTTAAGAGGGGTCTGCCAAAAATGTTACGGCTGGGATTTAGGATATAATAAATTAGTTAGAGTCGGCGAGGCAGTCGGAATTGTTGCTGCTCAGGCAATTGGCGAACCGGGAACTCAATTGACTATGAGAACTTTCCATGCAGGTGGAGTAGCTGGCGGAGGTGATATTACTTTCGGCTTGCCTAGAGTTCAGGAAATTTTTGAAGCCAGGACACCTTCAGGCAAGGCGGAAATAGCTGCAGCCGAAGGAACGGTAGTTGAGATCACTCCTCAAAAGATAGTAAAAATAAAACCTAAGAAATCCGACTCATCGGCGAAGGTATCAAAAAAGCGCAAAACTGAAATTCTTGAATATCAAATTCCCGCTCCCTGCGCCATTTGGGTTAAAGAAGGTCAAAAGGTGAAAGCCGGCCAACCGCTTTGCGAAGGAAGCTTAGACCTGAAAGAAGTTTTTAAGTTAGCGGGCATAGAAGAAAGTTGGCGGTATATGATTAAGGAAATCCAGACGATTTATATTTCTCAGGGAGCCCAGATTCATGACAAACACCTAGAACTAATAGTTCGGCAGATATTTTCCCGAATCAGAGTTAAAGAGCCTGGTGACTCCTTTTTCACGGCCAGCGAGGTCGTTGAGAAAGCAAAATTTTTAGAAGAAAATGCCAGGTTAAAGAAGGAAAAGAAAAAACCTGCTAAGGGGGCCCCGATTTTGCTTGGCATTTCCCGAGTGGCTTTGACTACTGATTCCTTTTTATCAGCCGCTTCTTTTCAAGAGACCTCGCGAGTTTTGATTAAGGCAGCCATCGAAGGCAAGGAAGATAAATTGAGAGGATTAAAAGAAAATGTGATTATTGGAAAGCTAATTCCGGCAGGAACTGGCTTTAGGAAAACCGACTGATATTGCTTGATACTTATTGATATTTGTTCGTTGCCGTCCGCGATACTTATTGCAGTTAATATCTGCTGTAAGTATCGCAGTCAGACTTTACAGGTATCTATAAGTATCTTTTTGTGTTAGAATAGAAGAGAAATGGGGAAAAGAAATAAAAAGAAAATTATTGAGAAGTCAAAAAAGCTCGGCCGTTTTGCCTTACCCGAAGAAATCAAAAGGAAAATTGGCGGAGTGGTAACTTTTTTACTGGCGGTAATCGTTGCTTTGAGTTTTATTGAACAAGCTGGTTGGGTAGGCAGTAGTATTTTTGCCGGGTTCAACTTATCAATCGGCAGAACGGTTTTTCTTTTGCCCTTAGTCTTGGTACTGACTGGTTTGACTTTCTTCTTGGTAAGGTATAAAAAATTTCTTTTTGCCTTAATTTTAGCTGTTTTACTCTTCATTTTGGGATTTAGTGGCATCTTTGGCATTCTAGAATTAGATTTGAAGGAGGGTGGCTGGCTGGGTTACTTAACAGCCCACTTTCTTTTCCGATTTTTTGGCTTTTGGGTTAGCCTAATTATTTTTGCTGGAGTAATTTTGATTTCCTGTTTAATTTTCTGGCATTTATTAAAGCGGCCGGCCAGCTTTTCCGCTGAAGCTGAGAAAGCGAAAACAGAAGCGCCGGCTAAGCCAAGTTTAATCAAAAAAATTTTTGCCCCCTCTTTTAAAATAAAAGAAGTTGAGCCGTTGCCTCCGGCTGATGTCGGAGAAATCAAGAAAGAAAAAGAAATTATTACTGAGCCTTCTCTAGAATTAAAAGCCCAGCCAATTAATTCAGTCACCAAAAGCTTTAGGGGAGAATATCAACGTCCGCCCCTGGAATTGTTAGACTCAGAGAAGGAGAAACCAACTGCCGGCGATATCAGAATTAACTCAGCCATTATTAAGAAAACCCTGGAGAATTTTGAGATTCCAGTAGAGATGTCAGGAATTAATGTCGGCCCAACCGTTACCCAGTATACCCTCAAGCCGGCCGACGGCATAAAGTTGTCAAAAATTACCACACTTTCGAATGATTTAGCCTTGGCTTTAGCTAGTCATCCCATCCGGATAGAAGCACCAATTCCCGGTAAACCCTTGGTTGGCATTGAAATTCCCAATCGAATCCGAGCTCAGGTTAGATTAAGAGAATTAATTGCTGCTCCTCAGTTTCAAAGCTCTCTTTCTGATTTGGCTTTGGTCTTGGGGAGAGATGTTTCGGGTAATCCGGTTTATGCTGACTTGGGTCGGATGCCCCATTTATTAGTAGCTGGTAGTACGGGTACGGGTAAGACAATATTCTTAAACAGTATGATTCTTTCTTTGCTTTATCGCAATTCTCCGGAAAGTTTGAGATTTATTTTAATTGACCCCAAACGAGTGGAGTTCTCAATCTATAAAGAGTTACCCCATCTTCTGTCTCCGGTTATTTTCGACGCCCAAAAAACGGTAAGTGCCCTAAAATGGCTGATATCTGAAATGGAAAGAAGGTTTGATATGCTGTCTGTCAACGGCTCCCGAGACATTATTAGTTACAACGAGAAAGCCCTGAGAGAAGGTGAGCCTTCTGTTCCTTATATCGTTTTAATTATTGATGAGTTGGCTGATTTGATGGCCGCCCGAGGAAGAGAGGTGGAAGCGGGGATTGTCAGATTGGCCCAGATGGCCAGGGCCGTCGGTATCCATTTAGTGGTTGCTACCCAAAGACCATCCGTCGAGGTCATTACCGGTCTAATTAAGGCGAATATTACTTCCCGGATTACTTTCCAAGTTGCCAGTCAAGTTGATTCAAGAACGGTTTTAGACATGGCCGGAGCTGAAAAACTTTTGGGCTCGGGAGACCTACTTTTTATTTCAGCTGAAATTACCAAGCCAAAAAGGATTCAAGGCGCCTATGTTTCAGAAAGAGAGGTCAAGAAGGTGGTCAGTTGGCTAGAAACAAAAGTTACCACTTCCTTAGATTCTTCTTATCCATCTTTGACCGAAGAAGTCCTGGAAGAAGGAGATACCTTATCTTTTTTTCAAGGAAAAGGAGGGACTGAATTTGAAACCGGCGAAGATCCTTTGTATGAAGAAGCGAAAAGAGTAGTTAAGGAGGCCAGAAAGGCCTCAGCCTCTCTTTTACAAAGAAGACTAAGGATTGGTTATGCTCGAGCAGCCAGATTAATTGATATTTTGGAAGAAAGGGGGGTAGTAGGCCCTGGTGAGGGGGCCAAGCCAAGAGAGGTTTATATCAAGACCGACGAAGAGGACGGAGAATGGGAGAAAGTATAACAAAAAATTTTTAGACCCAAATTTAAAATTGAGAATTTAAAAATTTACTGCTAGTATAAAAATATGGCAAAGAGAAAAGAAAAAACAGAGGAGAGCGATTTGCAAGAAGCAGTTTCGGAAATTAAGCAGCGTTTTGGCGAAGGAGCCATAATGAAATTGAGAGAAGCCAGACCGGTTGACGTTGATATTATTCCCACGGGTTCCATTTCTCTTGATATGGCCTTAGGAGTTGGCGGCGTGCCGCGAGGTCGAGTAATTGAGATTTACGGCCCAGAGAGTTCCGGCAAAAGTACATTAGCCCTCCATATCTGTGCCGAGGCTCAGAAAAAATCTGGGGTAGCTGCTTTTGTCGATGCCGAGCACGCTTTAGACCCAGATTACGCTAAAAAAATTGGAGTTAATATCGATGATTTATTAATCTCTCAACCCGATTCGGGTGAGCAGGCCTTACAAATCGTTGAAACCCTAGTCAAGTCGGGCGAGGTTGATGTTATTGTTATTGATTCGGTAGCAGCCCTAGTTCCTCAGGCGGAAATTGCCGGCGAAATGGGTGAATTCCAAATTGGTCTTCAAGCGCGTTTAATGTCGCAAGCGCTGCGTAAGCTTTCCGGGATTATTTCTAAAACAAAGACCGTAGTCATTTTTCTTAATCAGACGAGAATGAAAGTGGGAATTTTGTTTGGTAATCCGGAAACCACGCCAGGAGGATTAGCCCTGAAGTTTTACGCTTCAGTAAGAATTGATTTGAGACGAGCCGCCCAGATAAAAAAGGGAGAGGAGGTTGTCGGCAATAGGGTAAAAGCCAAAATTGTCAAAAATAAAGTGGCCGCCCCCTTCAAAACGACCGAATTTGATATTTATTACAATGAAGGAATTTCCCGGCTGGCCGACCTTATCAATACCGGCCTGAAATTGGATATAATAAAAAAAGCCGGCAGTTGGCTTCAGTTTGAAAGTACTAAATTGGGTCAAGGGATGGAGGCGAGCAAGATCTTTTTAAAAGAAAATCCGGAAATTGCCGATAGAATGAAGAAAAACCTATTTGACAATATGAGAAAGCAGTCCTAAATTCCGGGCCCGTTTTATTGCCCGAGCTAACTTTCTCTGGTGACTCGAGCAGACTCGGGTTCTTTTTTTTGCCTTAATTTTACCTAAACCAGAAAGAAACTTTTTTAAAAGCTCAGTGTCTTTAAAATCAATTTCTTTAATGTTTCTTTGACAAAAAAAACAAGGCATAGTGGTAATAAAAAATTAGTCGTTCATGAGTAATATATTTGTCCGCTCTTTTGAAACTGAATGAAGTGGAGCGCAAGATAAAATAATGCCTTCAGCGAGCGCCTTGTTGCTTGTGCAACTCGGCAACCGAAATTTTTCTCCGGCCCCTTTCCAATATAGGAAGGTTCTAAAAACTAAAAGGGGATATCTTTTACGTTAATTTCTCCTTCTTCTTCGATAATTGGTATTTCTTCTGTTGGCGGATTTTCCTTTTCTGGTTCGGTTGGTGGTATGACCCTGCCTGCTGCTCGAGGACCCAATTGCATTCTTTCAGCTACAATCTCAGTGCGCGAGCGTTGACTTCCTTGGCTGTCTTGCCAATTTCTAGTTCTGATTCTTCCTTCAATCATCGCCAGAGCCCCCTTTTTTAAGTACTGGGCAGCAATTTCCGCCAGTCTTCCGAAAAGAACAATGTTGTGAAATTCAACTTGTTCTTGTTTCTGGCCGTCCTTTCCAACAAAAACCCGATTAGTGGCTAATCCAAAAGAAGCTACCGGTTGACCAGAAGGTAAGGAGCGCATTTCCGGATCGCGAGTTAATCTTCCAATTAAAATAGCTTTATTAAGATTCATTTGATGCTTTTTTATTTTTTCCGACCTTTAGGGTTCTTCTAATATCTCTTCTAACTTTTTTTCTATTTCCTTCAATTCTACTTTAGGCTTGGCGGTCTTTCCTATTTTTCTTATTGGTTTAGCGAGGGTTTTTTTGGGCGGCTCTTTGGCTAGAATTATATACCTTAAAGAGTCTTCTTTGAGCTTTTTTTCTAGTTCTTTAATTTTTTCCGGTTCCGTATAAAACTCCAAAGTTAGAAAAGAAGTTTGTTTTTGTTGCTGGGCGGGCGGACTTGGAAGATAAGAAACCACCCTTTCTAAAAGGGAATCTGCTTCTTTAGTGTTAATGGTTAATTCGTAATATCTCACAATTATATTTTAAACTCTATTACGTCGCCGTCTTTAACTATGTAATCTCGGCCGACTGTCTGAATCCAGCCCCGTTCCCTAGCTTCTTTCCAGCTACCAGCTTCTACTAATTTCTGCCAGTTAACTACCTCAGCCCGGATAAATTTTTCTTTAAAGTCGGTATGAACCACTCCACCGGCATCAGGAGCGGTAAGGCCTTTTTTCATTGTCCAGGCGCGCGTTTCCTTACCGCCGGTTATCGTATAAAAAGTAATTAAATCAAGAACATTGTAACAGCTGAGAATTAATCGGTCAAGCTGAGATTTCATTTCTAATTCTTTCTTTTCTGCCTCTGATAATTCAAACATTTCGGCCTCATCTTTAAGGTTTATGGCTAAATGTTCATTTCCCGGCGCTTGATAGGAAGTTTTACCGTTAATATTCAAAAGATAGATAACCGGTTTTTTGCCCAGAAGATTTTCTTTCTCTTTTGATTCCATATCTTTCAGTTCCAACTCAATTTTTATTGTTTCAATGTCGCTGGCCGGATCAATCTTGCCGGTGGTGTTTTTAACCCGCGGGTCTTCAAAAACCCTGACTACCTCTAAAATAGCATCACAATTTCTAATCTGAGCCAAAAACTGGTTACCCAAACCCTCGCCTTTATGGGAACCCTTTACTAAACCGGCAATATCAATAAATTCAATAATGGTGGGGGTGACCTTCTCTGGTTTTATTGTCTCGGCGATTTTTTCCAATCTTTCGTCAGGAACTTGGACTATTCCGACATTGGGGTGAATAGTGGTAAAGGGATAGGGGCCTATATCAACCGGTTTTTTGGTCAAAGCTTTGAAGAGGGTGGATTTGCCGGCATTAGGTAATCCAACAATACCGATTGAAAAGCTCATAAAAACATCATATAATATATGTATATGGAAAGCAAGATTAATTCTAATATTTTCCGAGCTTACGATATTCGAGGAATTTATCCTACTAATTTAAATGAAGAGGTAGCTTATCGGATTGCCAAAGCTTTTGGGGATTTATATTCTCAGGCCCAAAAAATAGTTGTTGCCCGAGATCCAAGACTAAGCTCTCCTTCTTTGGCTAAAGCTGTCAGAAAAGCCTTAGTAGAGATTGGTAAAGAGGTGATTGATATTAATATTGCGCCAGATTCTCTATTTTATTTTTCAATCTTCCATTATCAGCTTGATGGTGGCATTATGGTAAGCGGTTCTCATAACCCAAAAGAACACAATGGTTTAACTCTCCACGTTAAAAAACCAGGTGAAGAAACTTCAGAAGACGTTATCGGTAAAGATTTAGAAAAACTGAAAGAGTTAGTTCTCAAAAACAAAGGAACAAAAACGTCTTTCCAAAAAGGTAAAATTACTGCCCTCAATCCTTCTCAGGACTACCTAGATTATGTCACCGGTAGGACTAATTTTAAAAGGCCATTAAAGATTGTTATTGACTCTAGTAATGGGGCAACCGGATTTTTACCCGAAAAAATTTTTCAGAAGCTTGGTTGTCAGACAAAAACTCTTTATGGCGACTTTGACGGCACCTTCCCTCATCATTTACCGGACCCGTATGAAGAAGAAAATCTTGAAGATGCCAAAAAGGAAGTTTTGAAACGAAAAGCAGATATAGGATTCGTTTATGATTGTGACGGTGATAGAATAGGGGTGTTAGATAACCGAGGTCATGTTGTTAGCGGTGACTCCTGTCTTTTGATGCTAGCCAGACAGGTCCTCCAAAATAAAAAGGGCCCCGTTGTTCATGATATGAGGGTTTCTAAAGCCTTTTTAGATGAGATGAAAAAACAGGGAGTTGAAACTTATTTTTCTGTTTCTCATCATAACGCAGTTATCAATAAGATTATTGAAACCGGTGCCGTTTTCGGAGGAGAAATTACTTTACATTTTCTTTTTCCTCTTGATTATTATCTTTGCGACGATGCTATCTTTGCTTCTTTAAAATTAGCTGAAATTGCCTCTAAACAGAAAGATCTTGCTGAATATGTTGATAATTTGCCTCGCTATTATGCCAGCCCCGAGGTTTTTATAGATACCACTGACGAGGCGAAGTTTAAAATTATTAAGAATTTACAGGATTATCTTAGAGAAAATAATTACGATTTTATTGATATTGACGGAGCAAGAATTAATTTTCCAAACGGTTGGGCCTTAGCGCGAGCGGCTAATACCACCCCATACATAAAATGTCGGTTTGAAGGCGATACTAAAGAAGACTTAATTGAAATAGAAAAAAAGGCCTTAGAAATTTTTGAAAAGGTAGGCATTCCAGTAACAGAAAAGATTCACCAAGAATTAAGTTTATAACATTATGCCAATTTACGAATTACCAAAATTTGAACCGCCAGGATTTAAAAAACCAGGGTTTCCCAAGGGTCGAGCTTTTAATATCTTTTTATTCTTACTCGGTGCTTTTATTTTTGGCGGAATAGGCGGATTGATTACCGGAAACTATTTTTACGCCGAAATTAAAAATCAACTTGCGGAATTGAGCATTGAGATTCCTGAGCCAAGCACAGTTGAAAAGGAAACAATTTTGGAAAAAGAACCGGTTTATCTTCCTCAAACCACTCAGGAGGAGGCAATTATTAATGCGGTTAATGAAGTTTCCGGAGCGGTAGTCAGTATTATCATTACCGAATATGTTGAACAGTATTATTTTACTCCTTTTGAAGATGTTCCCTTACAGAAAAGAATCGAAAAACAGGAAGTTGGCGGAGGGTCGGGTTTTATTGTTTCTGGAGACGGAATGATTTTGACTAATAAGCACGTTGTACTGAGTGACGATGCTGATTATACTGTTTTGACCAACGACGGAAGAACTTTTCCGGCCGAGGTTTTAGCCCGAGACCCGGTTCAGGATTTGGCTGTAATAAGAATTGAATCGGAAGAGCCCTTTCCGACCGTCGAACTCGGCGACTCAGGTGGTTTGCAAATCGGCCAGACAGTCATTGCCATCGGTAATGTTTTGGGAGAATTTCAAAACTCGATTTCGGTCGGAGTAATTTCCGGCTTAGCAAGAACTATTACCGCTTCTGGCGGCGGCTTGGTTGAAACCCTGGAAGACGTTATTCAAACTGACGCCGCTATTAATCAGGGAAATTCCGGGGGGCCGCTTTTGAGCCTGAAAGGAGAAGTTATCGGAATTAATAGTGCTACGGTGGTTGGTGGAGAAAATATCGGTTTTGCTATTCCGATTAATAAAGCCAAGAAGGGCATAGAGCAGGTAAAAACATTGGGTAAAATTGTTTACCCGTTTTTGGGTGTAAGATATGTTGTTATTAACGAAACAATACAAGAAGAAAACAATTTGCCGGTAAATTACGGTGCTTGGGCTCAGAAAGGAACATTGGGCGAACCAGCAATTTTCCCGAATTCAGCTGCAGAGAAAGCAGGACTAAAAGAAGGAGATATTATTTTAGAATTTAATAGCGAAAAAATTACCACCGACAATACTTTGGCCAAAATAATTGTCAGATATGATCCTGGCGATCGAGTAGTTTTAAAAATTCTTCGTGACAGCGAGGAGAGAAATATTGAAGTGATTCTGGAAGAGAGAAGTGAATAAAAAATCTATCAACCTCCAAAGCCAATAAATCCCCAAATAGGGGTTTGCTTTTTTTACAGATTTTGTAGTAGAATAATAATGAACTAGATTCAAAAACTTTTGACTATGAACGGAGGACAATTTACCCATAAAGCCCAAGAGGCCATACTTCATGCTCAAGATTTAGCCCGGGAAAGAGGGCAGCAGCAGATTGATGCCTTGCATTTGCTTTACGCTTTGCTTTCGCAGGAAGAAAGCGTGGTTTTAAATTTACTTCAGCGATTGGGGGCTGATATCGAAGGAATAAAAAGAAAAGCCAAATTAGCGCTAGAACGGCTGCCAGTTGTTGCTCAACCCCAGACCTTCGGCCAATTTTATTTAACTCAAGATATGGCCAAGGTTCTTGATCGAGCCAGACAGGAAGCAATGAAAATGCAGGATGACTTTATTTCCGTTGAGCATTTATTTTTATCTCTTTTAGCTTCAGAAACAAAAGCCAAAGAAATTTTAGATAAGGCTGCCTTCTTGCAGCCAAGCGGCGGAACCACTACCTTAGATTTTGGCAAATTAGATTATGAAACCTTTTTAAAGCAATTGGCTCAGATTCGGGGTGGAGCTAGAATCACTGACCCGGAGCCGGAAACAAAATACCAAGTCATTGAAAGATACGCCAGAAATTTAACCAATCAAGCCAGACAGGGAAAACTAGACCCGGTTGTTGGTAGAGAAAATGAAATTAGAAGATTGATGCAAGTTTTATCAAGACGCACGAAAAATAATCCGGTTTTGTTAGGTGAAGCTGGGGTTGGGAAGACGGCTATTGTTGAAGGCTTGGCGCAAAAAATTGTTTCTGGGCAGGTACCCGAGTCCTTAAAAGAAAAAGAAATTATTGGCTTGGATTTAGGAGCTTTGGTAGCTGGCACAAAATATCGGGGTGAATTTGAAGACAGAATCAAAGCCCTACTCAGGGAAATCAATCGGGCGGCCGGCCGATATGTTTTATTTATCGACGAACTGCATACTTTAGTTGGAGCGGGAGCTGCCGAAGGCGCCATTGACGCCTCAAATCTTTTGAAACCAGCTTTAGCCCGCGGAGAATTAAGAGCCATCGGCGCCACCACTTTAAAAGAATATCAGAAGTATTTAGAAAGAGACCCAGCTTTAGAGAGGAGATTTCAACCGATTTTAGTTCAAGAACCTTCGATTGAAGACACTATTTCCATCTTGCGAGGGATTAAAGACAAATACGAGCTGCATCACGGAGTAAAAATTAAAGACTCCGCCTTGGTGGCTTGCGCTCAGTTGGCTGCTCGCTATATTACCGACAGGTTTTTGCCCGACAAGGCCGTTGACCTAATGGATGAAGCTATGTCAGCTTTAAGGTTAGAAATTGAGTCAGAACCGGCGGAATTAGAAAATCTCAAAAAAGAAATTCAAAAATTAGAAATAGAGCAGGCGGCAACAAAAAAAGAGAAGCCTTCCAGCCGCAAAAAAGCGCTTTCCCGCCAATTAGCTGACTTAAAAGAAAAGACAAAAGAGATTACGGCTAGATGGCAGTCGGAAAGAGAAACCATTACTAAGATAAAAAACCTTAAAAAAGAAATAGAGACAACCCGTTTTCAAGTAGAAAGGGGTGAAACCGAAGCCAATTTACAAAAAGTGGCCGAATTGAAATACGGAAAGATTCCCCAGCTTTTGAAAGACCTGAAAGCGGCTGAAAGAAAATTAGCTCAATTCCAAAAAAACCGGCCCATTTTGAAAGAAGAAGTGACCGAGGAGGAAGTAGCTAGAGTGGTTTCCCGTTGGACAGGTATTCCGGTCACCCGATTGCTGGAAGAGGAAGTTAAAAAACTGGAAAAAATGGAAGAGATTTTGCAAAAAAGAGTTATTGGTCAACCCGAGCCCATAGAAGCTATCGCTCACGCTATCAGGCGTTCCCGGGCTGGTATTTCCGAAGAGAATCGACCCTTGGGCTCCTTTATGTTTTTAGGCCCGACCGGCGTGGGGAAAACTGAGACCGCCCGGGCTTTAGCCGAATTTCTATTTAATGACGAGAATGCCCTAGTTCGCTTAGATATGTCAGAATATATGGAAGACCATACTGTTTCCAAAATGATAGGTAGTCCTCCCGGATATGTTGGCTACGAGGAAGGCGGTCAATTAACGGAAAAAATCAGGCGCCGGCCCTACAGTGTTATCCTGCTGGACGAAATAGAAAAAGCCCATCCCAAGGTTTTCAATATTTTACTTCAGATTTTAGAAGACGGCCGATTAACCGACGCCAAAGGAAGAACCGCTTCCTTCAAAAACACCATTCTGATTATGACTTCAAATGTTGGCTCAAATATTATTGCTCAGGAAGCGGCCATGGGTTTTATTGGCGGCGATGAGAAAATTAGCCAAAAAGAAAGCTTAAAAACAAAAGTTTTAGCTTCTCTGAAAGAAAATTTCCGGCCGGAATTTTTAAACCGGATTGATGAAATCATTATTTTCAATTTTCTGGGTAAGTCAGAGATTAAAAAAATTGTTGATCTGGAAGTAGCCAAAGTGGCTGAAAGATTAGATGGGAAGAAGATTGAAATTAAGGTCTCCGAACCGGCTAAACAATTTCTGGCTGAAAAGGGTTTTGATCAAAATCTGGGCGCCCGACCCTTGAAAAGAGTCATTCAGAAAAAGGTTTTGGACCCGCTTTCTTTGAAAATTGTTTCTGGCGAAATTAAAAAAGGGGAGTGCGTAGTAATTGACTTGGAGGCTGGTCAAATCATCTTTCGCACAGCCAAAGATTTAACGAGAACCCCTCGTAAGAGAGAAAAATCTTTAGTAAGATAGATAGTCCAGATTTTTTAATAGCATTTGGATTTTATGCTTAAAAATATTTTTAAAATTTTAGCTATTTTTATCATCGGAATGGTCGGTGGGATTTTTGCTGACCAAATTCTCTGGCCCTACTTTATTGAAAGGCCGCTTTTTTATCATTACAGATTAGATCAGTTTCCGGTTAACGTCATTGAAACAAAAGAATTTTATATCCAGGAAAACGTTGCCCTTAAAGATGCCATTGAAAGAGCAGAAAAAGCAATCGCCAGAGTAAAGACCGAAACCAAAGCGGGAAAAATTTTAGAGGGCTCAGGTTTAATTTTGACCTCCGACGGCTTAATCGTCACTTTAGCCGAACTGGTTCCCCAAGGGTCAACTTTCAATTTTTTTGTTGACGAAGAATCGGTATCCTTTGAAATTTTGAAGAGGGACCTAGAAAATAATTTAGCCTTAATAAGGCTTGAAAAAACCAATCTGTCAAGCCTTGGTTTTGCCGACCTAGAAAAATTAAAATTAGGCGAAAGGGTTTTCTTGGTCGGCGCCGAGCTGTTAGGCTTCAGAGTCAACGAGGGGATTGTCACGAGTTTTGACGAAAATTTGATTCAGACAAATATTTCAGAAGAAAATACTTTGTCTGGCAGTGCCTTATTTGACATTGAAGCGAGAATTTTGGGGCTGAATACCGTTGACAGAGAGGGAAGAATTGTAGTTATTCCTGTTTCCGTCATCCGCACCTTCTCCGGACTTTAAAGTTTTATTTTAAGCCTATTGTTAGACATTTTTTATCGCTAAAAGGGCGATTTTTTTTCGTCGCACTACGCACCATTGAGAACCTAAGCCCCCATTTAGGTCCTCAGTGATGCGTAGTGCGACGAAAAATGAGATGCGTGATATTTATTGACTGAATAGCAGAAAAAGTGCGGGGAACTAAAAATGGTTGCCATCATTACTAATTTCTGATATATTAGGAAAACGTGCTATGGACAAAAATAACCTAATTCAACTGACAAATAATCTTTACAAGCTAACCTTGCTTTTTCCAAAGAAGGAACCCTTGCGTTATAAAATGCGCGAGGTGGCTGATGATATTTTAGCTAATCAGAATGAAAAAGGCTTGGAGGTTCTTGATAGTTTTTTTGAGGTGGCCAAAGCCCAAAACTGGGTAGCTGTTTCCGAGCTCTTGAGAATTCAGGAAGAATATAATAAGATAAAAGACGAAATTAAAAAAGATATTGAGTCTTCTCTGGAACCGCCAAAACTTTTGGAAAAGCCGGTAAAAGAAATAGCAGAAAGCCTCCCTAAGCAGATTTCACACGCTGTTACAGGTACCGTAAATTTACGGCAGGAAAAGATACTGGAGTTTTTAAAAGAGAACGGCCGGGCTCAGGTTTGGCAGGTAAAGCAGGTTTTCCCGGAAGTAACCAAAAGAACCTTAAGAAGAGATTTTGAGAGCTTATTAAAAAAGGGTATAATTGAAAGAGTAGGCGAGCGAAACGATACCTTTTATGAATTAAAAGAGAGTTAAAAGCTAGGACAAGAGTCGGACATAGATACATATATTATAGATAGTATTATGGAAGACCTTAGAAAAATATTTAGCAAAATTTACGATCAAAATATTGATAAAATCTACCGATTTATTTTTTTAAAGGTTAATTCTCAAGAAATTGCCCAGGACTTGTGTTCGGAAACTTTTTTAAGAACATGGGAGAAGTTTAAACAGAGCGAAGGAAACCCAATTGGAAATCCTCAGGCATTTTTATACCGGACCGCCCGTAATCTGGTTATTGACCATTATCGAGAAAAAGGCAAGACCCGGACTGTTTCGGTTGAATTAACGCCGATTATTGACCCCCGGGAGGATTTAGAAGAAGCAGCTATCTTGAGATCTGATCTTCATGTGATTAGGACAGCTTTAACTGGACTGAAAGATGATTATCAAGATGTAATTATTTGGCACTACCTTGATGACCTACCTATTCCTAAGGTATCTGAACTCTTAGATAGGTCAGAAGAAGCTACTCGTGTCCTACTGCACCGCGCCCTTAAAGCGTTAAAAACAGAAATTAACAAAAAGAGATAAAAGAGGTGTAATAAAACCCTCGAAATTTCGTCATATTTTAAGAATGGAAGAGAAAGAGCTCATTGCGAAACTTCGAGAACTTCGCCAGATTAAACCCAGCCAGGACTGGGCTGTTTTGGTTAAAGACGAGATTCTTGGTCAGGAACAAAAGGCAAAACAGGAGAGTCCATTCGCGATAATTCTTTCAACTTTTCGGATGATTTTTGCCAAGCCGGCTTATGCCGGACTGGCGGCTTTTTTCGTTTTTGCCGGCCTTTTTGGGACCTTTACATTTGCCCAAAAATCTCTGCCCGGCGAAAAACTTTATTCGATGAAAAAGGTTACCGAAAGAGTGCAATCAGCTTTTGTTTCTGAGGAAGAACTACCCCTAGTTCAATTAGAATTAACTAATAAGAGATTAGAAGAACTAGCTCAGGTTGCCCAAGAGAATCGGGTTAAGAATTTGCCCTCAGCTATTAATGAAACCCGGGCCAGTATTTCCGAGGCGAATAAAAATTTAGCTAAAGCTTCCAGTCCAGCGGAGGTTAAAAAAATTGTTGACGAAATTGAAGAAAAAGCCCAAACAATCAGTCAGACCTTGGGAGTGGCTTTCGGAGAAGAGGAGCTTGAAGAATTAAAACAAAGCTCAGATAAGCTTTATGCCGAGGATTTGATTTCTGCTTTAGAAGCTAGCACCTTAACTGAGGGACAAGAGGAAGTTTTAAGCCAGATGAAGCAACTAATTGAAGAAGAAAAATATTCCGGAGCTCTAATTTTATTTCAGAACGAATTCAATAAACCACCTACTACCACGGAAACAATAGAAGAATCTCTTGAGGAAATTCAGACCGAAGAAACAGTAGAAGACGTGGAAGAAGAGGAAGGGACAACGGAGGAAGAAGCAGAAGAAGAATTGGAAGACCTGGAAGAGAAAGAAGGGGAAACAAGCGAAGAAAAGTAAAAAAATACATACTCCATCTTTAACAATTGAAAGTCGCAACCCCGGTGCCAGAAAATTCGTTTCGGTATGGGGTGAAATTCGTGACTAAAACATAAATCCCGCAGAAGAATTTCGAATGGGCCAAGCCCGCAGAAATAATTATTGTTCAAAATTTCTCTACGGGGTGAGATAAGTCGCGAATGAAATGAAATGGTCGACGCGACAGAAAAAAATAATTAATTAATAAGTTATAACTCATAACAAAAAAATATGACAAAAAAGATTTTAGCAGGAATGGTCTGTCTAGCCATGGCGTTGACAATGTTTCCTGGTGTGGCTCAAGGAGTAACACAGGAAGAGTGGGACGAACTCATGGATCAATTTGAAAAGCTACAGGACAAATACGATGAATTATTAACTCTATATACGGCTCTGCTTGGTGGTACAACCCCGGCGGCTGGTGTTCCAGCAGCTTGTGCTGGTATGACTAGCTTTACCAGAGACTTGTATCAAGGCATAAGCGGTGACGATGTCAAATGCTTGCAGGCATTGCTTAATACCGATCCTGCAACTCAGCTTGACGCCGCAGCTGGCGCGGCTGGTTCTCCTGGAAATGAGACAACCTTCTTTGGTCCTTTGACCCACGGAGCTGTTGTCAAGTTCCAGAACAAATACGCGGCTGAAATTCTAACTCCAATAGGACTAACAGCCGGAACCGGCTATGTCGGTCCAGCTACCAGGCCTGTCTTAGACGAAATGCTGACAGGACCTGAGTGCGTTGAAGATGATGACTGTCTGTCAGGTTTCATATGTGTCGGCGGAGAATGTGTGCCGGCAGTTGAATGTGAAACCGATGCTGATTGTCCAGATGACTATGTATGTGAAGCCGGCTTGTGTAAAGAGGAGGTTGTTGAACCAGAGGAAGGCTGGTTAACTGCCAGATGGCTTCCAACCCCAACTGGCGTTGAGGTTAACTGGGGAGCTTCAGATGTAGCGGTCGGTGCTATTGAACTTAAGGCAAGAGATTCTGATATTACAGTTAACAGGATTGATATCAACTTTGACGCTGTTCCGTGGCACAAGATAGATTATCTTGCCCTTTACGATGGAGACGATCCGGTCAAAGGAACTGATATTGATTCTGGAACCGTTTCAGAGATAACATTTGGCACTGACTATCGGTTAAGATTATCCGGTTTGGACATAGACGTTTCGGAGGGCGGGACAAAGGATATTACCATCAAGGTAAACACGCCGACGATACCTCGAACTCCTGGAGCCCTAACTATGACTACCGGAGCAGACGCCATTAGAGGAGTAGATACAGCCAGAATTTACCAGTATGCAACCTGTGCTGGGAACAGACAGTTTACTGTTGCCGCTGCTGGTTTGGGAGCCAGAATTGAGACAAAAATCAATGCTGATACTCCTGAAGAAGGTTTTGCTGTAATTGATCCTGACACGGCGACACAACATGAAGTTCTAGCCTTTGACCTAGCAGTAACCAGAAGTAGTGCTCGAGTGAGAACTGTTACAGTTACTCTCTCTACTACTACCAACATTAATGCTGTGAAGCTTTATGACGGGACTACCGCCATTGGTAGTGAAGCAGCAGCTGCCACTACGTCCTTCACTGACCTTGAAGTAGATATCGCTGAAGATACTACCAAGACATTGACGGTTGAAGTAGAGTATGCTGCCACTAGCACCGCTGGCACTGTTACTGCGTCAATTGCAGCTGATGATGTTCTTGCAGCTAGCGCTAACGAAGAAGCGTGTACTTACGCCGGTTCAGCCGCAGGAAACGCCATTTACTTCTGGGAAGTGGTTCCTGATATTGACCTTGTCAGCCAATCACTTTCATTGGTTGAAGACCAAACTGACAAAGCCAATGCTGAGCTTAAATTTAGGGTGACTGCCTTAGGAGGCGACATCTTTGTTTCGGCCACAGCAACTGATATAGTTGGTTCAAGTACCGCTTCAACCTCTGAATATAACCTTGACACGACAGGTTTGACCGCCACAGCTGCCAATTCCTACAGAGTAGCTGAGGATCAATCACAAACATTTACTGTTGCCGGTTATCTTGACAATAACGCCGGAACTGCTGGGTTCTTCTCCTTCTATCTGTCCCTCTTTACTTGGGACACGACTGACGGTGGGACCACTAACGCCTGGGATAATACCAACTGGATGGTAGAGGATATTAAGACATCAACGCTATATCTTACCGACTAATCGCCTTTCCTTGTGAGGCTCATTAGCTCCCGGATTTCTCCGGGAGCTTTTGTTTCTCTGAGAATTTTTGTTATAATAAGAAAACGCAATATTGACCTTAAATGTTTAGAAATTTTAAATCAAAACTTGTTATAACTTTAGCCATTTCTTTGCTGGTGCCTTTAGTTATCGATGCGCAAACTATTGACGGAGAAGTTGATTTTAACGTTGACCCTTCTTATGATTCGCAGGGCAGAAAGGAACTAACCGCTGTTTTAGTAAAAAGCACTGACCAGTTATATTTTTATGCTGATAAGATTTGGTGGGAGGAACTTAGTCGCGCAGAAAGGCAAAGCTTGGACGTGGTTTTCTATAATCTGGGTATTGAATTTGAAAGAAAAATCTATCCTACTTTAACTAAAGCTTTTGGTTCAGAGCCGAAACCGGGCATTGATGGCTCAGAAATAATAACCGTTTTACTCCATCCGATGATTTCCGATGCCGGCGGTTACTATAATACTGGTGATATTTATTCAAGGTTTGAATACCCGAAATCAAACGAAAGAGAGTTGCTTTATTTAAATAGCCGGTATATTGATAAGCCCGAGGCTAAAGCCTTTTTGGCCCACGAGTTTACTCACTTAATAACGATTAATCAGAAGAACCTGCTTCGCGGCGTCAACGAAGAGATCTGGCTCAATGAAGCCAGGGCAGAGTATTCAGCCACCTTTTTGGGTTATAACGACGTTTATAGAGGAAGTATTTTGGAAAGAAGAGTTAATGAATTCTTAAGAAATTCGCAGATTTCTCTGACGGAATGGCTTAATAAGAAAGAAGATTATGGTGCGATAAATTTATTCACCCAATATCTGGTTGACCATTACGGGGTGAAAATTTTGGTTGATTCTTTACAATCAGATTATACAGGTATCGAGAGTGTCAACTACGCTCTGACGAAAAATAATTATGGCAAAAATTTTTCCCAAATTTTCAGCGATTGGGCGGTCACTCTTTTGGTCAACGACTGCAATCTAGGAGATGAATATTGTTACCTGAATAAGCATCTTCAAGATTTTCATATCACCCCCACTTTTTATTATCTACCAAGAGCAGAAACCGTTATGTCTAATTATCACGATACTACTTATTGGGGCTTGAATTGGCACAGGTTTCTTGGTGGTGGCAGTGATCTTGTTTTAGAGTTTGACGGACTAGACGAAGTCGTCTTTAAGGTTCCTTATTTGGTTTGCGATTTTAATAATAGCTGCTCGGTTAAATTTGTTTCCTTAAATGAAGAACAAAAAGGAGAAATTACTCTTTCCGGGTTCGGTGCAGAATACAGTTCTTTAACTATTATTCCTTTTGTCGAGAGCAAGACCTCCGGATTTAATGGTCACGAAGAATCAATTTCTTTTTCTTGGAAGATTACCGTCGATGAAAAAACTGAAAAAGAAAAGGGACCCGAGGCAGTTAATCAGCTCTTGGCGCAAATTGAAGAACTGAAAAGAAAAATCGCCGAATATGAAGCAAAGATCGCGGCCCTCAAGGGGTTAACTCCGGTTTCCTGTAATAGATTTGACAACGATCTTTATTATGGAATATGGGATTCTGTAGAAGTTAGCTGCCTTCAGCAATTTTTAAAAGAACAAGGGCCCGATATCTATCCTGAGGGTCTGGTTACGGGCAATTTTCTTTCTTTAACTCAGGCGGCGGTCATCCGCTTTCAGGAGAAATACGCTGAAGAAATTTTATACCCTCTGGACCTGGAAAAGGGTACGGGCTATTTCGGCCCAGCCACCCGAAATAAAATTAACAGTTTGAAAAACTCTTAATTTGACACCTCTTGACACCTCTTGACACCTCTTTTGGGGTGTCTTATTATAGAATTAGTATAAAACCGTTTCTATGATTGAAGAAATCAAGCCTAAAAAAATTTATACTACCGAAGAAGCTAGGGATTTTCTGAAAATCAGCTCCAGTACAATGAAAAGAATGCTCAAGAAAGGCATTATTAAGGCATACAAAGTTGGCGGAACTTACCGAATTTGGGGCGACGAGATTCTGCAGTTGGTTTCTCCGAAATTGGAAAAAAAGGTCTACAGGACTTACAATAAAATTCGTGAAAAAACCAGAAGAACCATTGAAAGATGGTGATTCTGGTTTTTAAGTTTTTTCATGACCAGTTTAACAGATCTAATCAAGACAAAAAAAGCCAAAGTGGCCGTAATCGGTTTGGGCTACGTCGGCTTACCTACGGCCGTGGAATTGACCAAAGCTGGCTATCAGGTTTTTGGTATAGACATTAAGAAACAAAGAGTTGATTCGGTAAACAAAGGGAAATCTTATATTTTAGACATTTCCTCAAAAGAACTCAAAGAAGTCATTAAAAACAAGAAATTAGCGGCTTTTAACAATTATCTGCCCCTTAAAAAGGCGAACATTATTTTAATTTGTGTCCCTACTCCTTTGGATAAAAATAAAAATCCAGACATTTCTTATATTCTCTCCACGACCAAAGAAGTAGCGAAGTATTTAAGAAAGGAGCAATTGATTATTTTGGAAAGCAGTACATATCCTGAGACAACACAAAAAGTAATTTTGCCCGCATTGGCAAAAAACAAATTAAAGGTAGGCAAGCATTTCTTTTTGGCTCATTGCCCAGAAAGGCTAGACCCGGGTAATGAAAAATATAGATTAAAAGACGTATCAAGAGCGGTGGGCGGTATAACTAAAGAATGCACCCGGCTGGCTGCTGAATTTTACCGCAGTTTTATTGAAGCCCAAGTTTTTCCTTTAAGCTCGGCTACTGCCGCCGAAATGACCAAAATTCTGGAAAACACCTTCCGCTTGGTCAATATTTCAATGATAAACGAACTGGCGCTTCTGGTAGGTAGAATGGGAATTGATATTTGGGAAGTGATTGAAGCGGCCAAAACAAAACCTTACGGCTTTATGCCTTTTTATCCTTCCCCTAAATGTGCTGGTCATTGTATACCCATTACGCCTTTTTTTCTGAATTATACGGCCAAAAGATACAATTTCTGGACAAAATTCATTGACTTGGCTGGCGAAATCAACGAACAAATGCCTCATTACGTTATGACCAAGATTATCTGGGTTTTAAATCTTAAGGGAAAAGCTGTAAGAAAAGCCAAAGTGTTGGTCTGGGGGGCAAGCTATAAAGGAGATATCGGCGACACCAGGGAGTCGGCCGCCTTTGACATTATTGCCGATTTAATCAGAAAAGGAGCGAGAGTGGATTATTTTGACCCTTTTGTTAAAAAGCTTTACGTAGAGCACCGTATCTTAAAGAGAAAATATCTTTTAAGATCAATCAAATATTCTCTTAAAAAAATTAAAGAATATGATTTAGTTTTGATTTTAACCGATCACTCCGGGTTTGATTACGATAAATTAGCCAAAAAATCAAAACTGGTCGTTGATACCAGAAATGCCATTAAGTCAAGAAGGCATAAAAACGTCTTCCGGTTGTAATTCTAATGAATAAAAAATTCGCTGTTATCGGAAAGGGTTTCATCTATAATCTTCACGCCCAAGCCATTTCTCAGGTTGGCGGAGATATCGCGAGCGTAGTAGATGTCCTTGATGGTCCTGATACTTGGAGAGAAATGGTCAAAAAGACTGAGGCTGACTGCGTTGTTATCTTGGCGCCGAACCACCTTCACTTTGAAATGGCAAAATTTTCAGCCGAATATGGAAAAATAGTTCTGTGCGAAAAGCCTTTAGCTTTAAGATCAGAAGAGATAAAAATTTTAGCTAAATATCCAAACATTTTTACAGTTTTTCAGCTAAGATATCATCCTGCTGTAAAAAAAATAAAAACAAAGTTTAAGGAAGACGAACAATGCCAAATTGAGATAGACATTTCCGTTCACCGAGACGAAAATTATTGGAAAAGCTGGAAGGGGATAGAAGAAAAATCGGGAGGTATCATTTTCAATTTAGGAATTCACTATTTTGATTTGCTGCTTTATTTATTTGGAGAGCCGACTGAAATACTGACAAAATCGTTAAGTTATAAGACCGGCCGGGGAGAAATTACTGGGGAAAATTATTCCTGTAACTGGCAGATAAGCGCCGAAGCGCCAAGAGATAACCAGAGGAGGTTATTCAAAGTCAATGGCGTCAATTACGATTTTGCCGCGAAAGAAAACCTACACTTCTATGTCTACAAAGATTTATTGGAGGGGAGGGGGATTGCTCCTCCAGAAGCTCTTAAATCAATTAAATTAATTGAGAAAATTTATGAAAAATAAAAATACCATCATTTATCACCCCGAGCTTTCTAATATATCCAAGGCCGCCGTTATCGGAGATAACTGCAGGATTCATTCTCACGTTTGGATTGGCGCCAAAGTCAAAATCGGCAACAATTGCAAAATTCAGGCCTTTGCCTTTATTCCGGATGGCGTGACTATAGAAGACAATGTTTTTGTCGGCCCTCATGCTTGTTTTACTAATGACAAAAGACCACCATCTGATGGAAAAGCGTGGCAGCCGGTTCTTGTCAAGCGCGGTGCAAAAATCGGAGCTGGCGCAATAATACTTCCCGGAATCACTATTGGTGAGAATGTTATGGTTGGGGCCGGCGCGGTGGTAACCAAAAACGTTCCGGCTAATATAACGGTTGTCGGTAATCCCGCGCGGCCTTTATGATAAAATTTTTAGATTTAACGGCGCAATATAAATCGATAAAAAAAGAAATTGATACCGCCATCAAAAGAGTTTTAGATGACGCTAATTTTATCGGAGGAAAGGGGGTGCAAGAGCTTGAGAAAGAAGTGGCTAAATTTTGCGGAGTAAAATATGCCATTGGTGTAAATTCCGGCACAGATGCTCTTTTCCTGTCTTTAAAATCCTTAGGTATTGGACCGGGCGACGAAATAATTACTACTCCTTTTACTTTTATTGCTACAGCTGGAGTAATCGCCAATTGTGGCGCCAAACCTATTTTTGTAGATATTGATCCCAATACTTTTAACATAAATTCTTCAAAAATAGAAAAAGCAATCACTAAAAAAACAAGAGTGATTCTTCCGGTTCATCTTTTTGGTCAAATGGCAGATATGACAGTAATAATGAGAATTGCCAGAAAGCATAATTTATGTGTCGTTGAAGACGCAGCTCAGGCAATTGGCGCAGAATATAAGGGAAAGAAAGCTGGGGCGATAGGCGATTTGGGATGTTTTTCTTTTTTCCCCTCAAAAAATCTCGGCGCCTATGGTGATGGCGGTATGATTATAACTAATAAGAAAAAATTAGCCGAAAAAATTAGATTATTAAAAAACCACGGTTCTTCTCCAAAAGAAAAATACTTGAATTTAAGTATCGGAACAAATTCCAGATTAGACGCACTACAGGCAGCAATCTTAAGGGTAAAGTTGAGATATTTATCCAGGTGGAGCGAGGAAAGAGCGGAAAGAGCATCTTATTACAGTAAAAAGTTAAAGAGGGTGGAAGATATTATAACTCCGCTTACCGAGTCCAAAAGAAATCATATTTTTCATCAATATACGATAAGAACTAAATCAAGAGATAAACTTCGGAAATACTTGGAAGAAAAAGGAATTCCGACGATGATTTATTATCCTTTATCCTTACATTTACAGCCGGCGTTTAAATACCTTAATTATAAAGAAGGTAATTTTCCCGAAGCCGAAAGAGTCGCTAAGGAAGTTTTGTCTCTGCCAATTTACCCTGAACTTAGAAAAAAAAGGCAGAATTTTATTATAAAAAAGATAATTGATTTTTATAAAAAAGAAAAGAAAAATTTTAATAGTAAAAGGGGCAAGACCTAATTTTATTAAAGCCGCTCCTTTAAGAGAAGGACTGCAAAATAAAGACGCTGGATTAAATTCTAGTAAGTAGTGTTTATATAAAATAATATGGCATTTGTAATATCTAATAAACCAATATCAAATAGTAAAAAAATTGATCAGCTTTACGTTAAGTCAGAGGATTTTTATAAGAGTGGAAATAATTTTCTATTTTTAAAGGGGAGCACCTTTTCTCCATATGAAAGCGAAGGAGAGATTTTCGACGCAATTCATAGGAAGGGGATAGAAATGATTAAAGAAATAGAAGGAGAGTTTTTTATTATTTTCTACGATTCTATTTCAGGTCAAATATATTTTGCTAATGACAGACTTGGAAGAGAAAGTGTTTTCTACTATTACAATAAAACAAGCTTCATTATTTCTGATGATTTTTGGCAAATTGTAAATATAATTGAACCTAAAGAGTCAGATTTTGATATTGAAGCAATAAAAGAATTTGTTGTTTTTGATAGACCGTTATTTTTTAGAACGATTATTAAATTTCTGAATTTTTTCCCTCCAGCCATTATTGGTAGCTTCTCAGTAAAAGAGCAGAGATTGGATATAAATATATATTTTGAGTTTAAACTTGATGTAAAGAGTTGTGACAATATTGATACAGCCGTTGAAAGGATAGATCGTTTGATAAACAATACTTTAAAAAAAATAAAAGAAAAACATCCTACGGCAACTTTTGGGATTGGTTTAAGCGGTGGGCTTGATTCTAGATTAGTTCCTCATTATGCAGCGAACAATAAGATAGAAGTGAAAAGTTTTATAATTGGAGAGAAAAGACTAAATAAGTTATTTGTCACCAAGGATCATGTTAGCGCTCGGAAACTGGCAAAAATTTTTAATCTGAAACTGTATGAAATTTCGCCCGAATGTACAACTCTTGAACGTAAAAGTTATTTGATAACAAGATTTTCCCCAATGACTAAGGCAAGATATTTGGATACCGTGGAAGAATGGGAACTTCCTGGCTTTGATATTTTTCTTACCGGAATGGAAGGAGGAGAATTATTTGGAGCATATCTTCCACCGAATATTCAAGAGATGAGCGATAAAGAATTGGTAGACAGTATTCTTCAGAAGTGGGGACTGTCTAAGGGGCCCAAAAAACTGAGCTCATTTATTCTAGATATACAAGCTTCACAGATTTTTCCAGCACTTCTTAGAAAGATAAAGGGTCGGAAGAGGAGGAAATTAATAAATGAAGTAGACTTCCTTAAAATAAAAGAAAAAATTGCAAGTTTCGTTAAAAGTGAACGGAGAAAAGAAAAAAATAACATTGAAATTTATAAAAAGTTTATATTACAACATTCCTCGAGCAATCATAAATACTGTACTTTTAGTATGTACTGTAAAAAAATTAATTACTCTATTTTTTCACCACTTTATTGCAAGAGGGAAAATACAAAATGGAAACCAGAATATTTTTTGAATGAAAAACTTCGTATGTATTTTTATTTAAAGAAATTTCCAGAGTTATCTAAGATAGTTATCCAAGATAATCGTCTCCCACCTTTTTATAGATATAAAAAATCTATTTTTATTACTTTTTTAAATGCGTTAAGTTATTTCTTGCGTGGATCAGGCATCAATTATTTTGTATGGGAAAGTAGAAAAGAATTTTTAATTTTTGCCCGTAAAGTTTTATTAAAACATAATAAGTTTTTTGAAGAAATATTTGATGTCCCCATGGCTTTGAGCCAGGATTTTATACCGCCCAATCTATTAAAAGTAAAACAAATTTTGGATTTAATAAGCTCAGGAGAATACAAAAATTTTTGTGAGAAATAAAAAAATATTAGACAAATCAATAAATGTTAAAAGTGATCATAGTTGTGTTGGCTGTGGGGTTTGTCAAGCAGTTTGTCCAGCCGGAGCCATTAGCTTAGGACTAGATAAAGATGGGTTTTATAAAGCACATGTGGATGAAAGTAAATGTATGAATTGTGGACGATGTCAGGAAGTTTGTTCTAAATTTCCAGAAAAATTTCCTCCTCCTAGAGAAATTCCTAAAAAGAGTTATGTAGGGTATTACAGGACAGAAGAGATTAGGTGGCCCAGCTCCTCGGGAGGGTTTGCTACAGCTTTAGCTGAGACAGCTATTGAAAATGGTTATAGGGTTATTGGCGCTGAGCTTGATTATAAAACCTTTAAACTGGAACACGTTGTCATAGATAAGAAAGAGAATCTAAGTAGAATAAGGGGGTCTAAGTATTTTCAGAGCCGCTTTCAGGATATTCTTTCTCGAATTAATAAAAATGGCAAATACGTGGTTATTGGTACGCCTTGTCAGATTGGCGCTTTAAGGAAAGTAATCACCGGGAAAAAAGAGTATGAAGATGTAATATTAGTTGACCTTTATTGCGCGGGAGTTTTGGGCCGTAACGCCGTTGATAAATTTGTCGACTATATGAAGGAAATTAATAAAAGTGGGATAAAGATAATGAATATGCGTGACAAAACATCAAGTTGGCTTCTCTGGGGCATGAAAGTTATTTTTAAAGACGGGAAGCAGTATTATAGAAATAAGTATGTGGACCCTCTTCTTTATGTTTTCAGAACGAGGCAAGCCCTACAAGATGCATGCCTAGAGTGTGATACTTATAAAAACGGTTCTTATGCGGACTTGCGTTTACGAGATGCCTGGGGTTTCGACCCTAAAAAAATTAATGAAGATTTTAAAAAAGGATTATCTCAAGTATTGGTATACACCGATAAAGGGGAAGAGCTTTTTAGTAAAGCAAAAAACAAAATTTTTTGTAGAGAAGTTGAATTTCTAGCAGTTAAAGACTTTGGGTATCCTCGAAAAAGGAATTATCAGCTATTAGAATTATTAAGAACCAATTCAGGCTTAGTTAGCATAGTAAACATTTATAAGAGATCATTGTCCATAAGAGATAAATTTAGACATAAGTTAAGCTATTTTTGTGCCACCGATTTTTATATTTCGTTTTTCAAAAGATTCGAGAAAGTTCTCCTTGCCCTACCTAAACCCGTTAAGAAATTTCTTAAAAAACTTCTTAGGGAATGGTAGTAGAAATGAGCAAAAAAAATAAAATAATAGGAAGTATAAATTCTAAAAAGGGGAAATTATTTAAGGAGAAATGAGCATCGATTGATTATTAGTAAAAGTATTTTTGGCCAGGGATGATAAGCCTAATTTATGAAAAAACCAATTAGGGTTTTAATTATAAACATTTCCTACCTTAACCATAATTATGGGGCCCAAGGTATTGTCTTGTCTCTGATAGAAGAATTAAATAAGTATATTAATGCAGAATATACGCTGTTTATACGTGAAAAATATTACAAAGAAGATTTGCCGTTCGCTCAAAAATATGGATTAAATATTGTTCCTCTTCCTAAGTTAACAAGGCTATTTAGAAAAGAGTGTATTAATTTGTTAGATGGATTGGAAAGAAGCGACATAATAATTAATTTAGTCGGTATAGAATTTGTTGGCAATAGCCCTTTTAAAACTAAATGGAAAGATTACCTTGATACAACGTCCGTACAAATTTTAAATTGGTTTTATAGAAAGCCTTATTTTAGGTTTACAAAATCATATGGTCCCTTTCCGGATAAAATATATAAGTTTTTTGTAAAAAGAGCTCTAAATAATTTACCATTCGTCTTTGTTAGAGGGAGTGAAAATCTAAAAGACGTAGAAGAACTAAGGCTAAAAGCTCCCATCTTTTCGTTTCCAGATATTTCAATTAGTTTAACGCCGGAAAGTAAAAATTGGGCAATTAGTTATATTGCCAGTTTAGGATTAAATTGCAAAAAACCAATTATTGGTTTTTCACCAAGCGCAGTGATAGACAATAAATTTTCAAATCATAAAATATTATGTAAAGAAATTATTAGTTTTTTTCAGCAGAACAATAAACAACTTTTGTTAATACCGCACTCTTTTGGAATAGACGAAGACCCAACATCTCGCGATTCAATCCTGTGTGAAGAAATTTACAGTAATTTAAAAAATAAAGAAAATATTTTTATGATTTCTGATAATTCGTTAACTTATAAAAAGGTTAGAGCAATAATAGGTCTACTGGATTTCTATATCGCAGAGAGATATCATGGCTTAGCATCGGCGCTATCTATGGGTGTGCCAGTAGTATCTTTGTCTTGGCACACGAAATATAAAGACATAATGTCCTTGTTTTTAGATGATTTTTTAGTGATTGACTCCAGCACCACCAATATCGAAGAATCATTGTCATTAATCAAAAAATACTATAACGATAGGCAATGGTTTAACCGAGAGGAGGTTTTTAAGAGAAAAGAAAAGGTTATTAGAGAGATCGATAAGAGTATAAATATATTGGTTAAAGCAATTAATAAATATATTTAGAAGAATATTGTTAGATTTAATAAGAAATAGTTTAACAATGGGGAAGTTTACAAAAGATTCATTGATTACTTTGACTACGAGAGTATTACAACTGGTTATTGGAGTTGGAATTTATGTTATTATCGCTAGGGTTTTGGGACCGGAGAAGAATGGCATTTACTTTTTGGCAATCTTATTGCCAGCTCTTTTAACAATTTTTACAAATTTTGGACTTACTTCTGCTTTAGTTTTTCATGTCGGCAAAAATAAATATCCCTTGAAAGAAATTTTTGGCACGAGTGTTATGTTTTCAATTTCGATGAGTGCTTCTGCGGTAATAATGGGCTCGATTATTATCTTTTTTTTCAGTAGTAAGCTTTTCCCAGGTATTGAAAAAAATTATTTATTTTTGGGTCTAAGTTTAGTGCCCTTTAAATATTTTCTGAATTTGATAATGAATATTTGGTTGGGGATGCAGAAAATTGAAAAATATAATTTTATTCAATTTTTCAATACATTTATTTTTTTATTATTAATAGCTATTCTTCTCTTAGGATTTCATTTTGGAATAAAAGCGGCGATTTTGGCTGAATTTTTATCGCTTTTCATCGCCTCCACCTTTTTGTTTTCTGGAATTAAGAAGGAAATTGGTGGTATATCTTTTTCCCTTAATAAACCCTTAATTAAAGATTTTTTTTCTTTTGGCTCCAGGTCTTATTTCAGTAGTGTTAGTCAATTCCTGCATCTTAAGATAGATATATGGATGATTAATATTTTTTTAAATCCTTTAGCCGTTGGTTTTTACGCCGTGGCGAGTCTGATATCGGAAAAAATTCAGGTTATTTCTCAGTCTGGCGGCACAGTACTTTTTCCAAAGGTGGCCGCAGAAACAAACGGCCAAAAATTGAGAGATTTTACCCCTTTAGTTTGTCGAAATATTTTATTTGTTACTTTTTTCGTTGTTTTAATCATTTTCCTTTTAAGTTATTGGATAATAGTCTTATTCTATTCTGAGGCATATTTGTATTCTGTTTTACCCTTAAGGATATTATTAATAGGCACAATTGGTTTCAGCGGTTATACGGTGTTAACTTACGATTTGTCTGGAAGGGGCAGACCAATAGTCAACACTTACATTGCTATAGCTAGTTTAATTTTAAATATCCTTTTAAATATTATATTTATTCCGAAATTCGGTATCATTGGAGCAGCGGGAGCCACGGCAATCTCATATAATATTGCATTTTTAATAGAACTTTTTTTCTATAGTAAAATTTCTGGCAATAGAATTAAAGACATAATTATTTTAAAAAAATCAGACCTCCAATTTTATAAAAAATTTTTACTTAAAAATAATTAAGTTACCATAATAAAAACATGACAAAAAATTACCAAACTTGCACTAAATGTATTATGGACACAACGGATCCTGGAATAACCTTTGATGAAAAGGGAATTTGTAATTACTGCAAGATGTATGAAGAGAGAGCAAAAAACGAATTAAAGGGCCCCGAAGAATTAAAGAAATTAATTGGTGAAATAAAAAAATCTAATGGGAGGTGTTTAATCGGAGTTTCTGGCGGCACAGATAGTACCATGACTGTTTATTTAGCTAAAAAATACGGTTTAAATCCAGTGGCAGTCAGTTTTGATAATGGTTGGGATACTGAAATTGCTAAAAGAAATGTTAATAATCTAATTGCTAAATTAGACTTGGAAATAATTAAATATAAAGTTGACCCCGAAGAATTCAAGGACCTACAGATTGCCTTTTTAAAAGCTTCTATCCCTAATGCTGAAATTCCAACTGATCATGGTATTGTATCCTTTCTTTATCGGTTAGCCGATAAATGGAACATAAAATATATTATCCACGGGGGAAACATTGTTACTGAGGCTATTATGCCAGAAAGTTGGGGTTATGACTCTAAAGATTTAAAATATCTCCGGGCCATCCATAAAAAATTTGGTAGAGTTGAATTAAAAACTTTCCCTCAAGTGGGTCTGTTACACTGGATTTATTATGCTTTCTTCAAAAAAATAAGGTTTGTTCCAATATTAAACTATATTCCTTATAATAAACAGGAAGCAAAAAAAATTCTAAAAGGAGAATTAGGTTGGCAAGATTATAATATTAAACACGGAGAATCTATTTATACTCGTTTCTTCCAGTGTTATATCTTACCTACTAAATTCGGCATTGATAAAAGAAGAGCTCACTTTTCCACCTTAATCAATTCCGGGCAAATGAGCAGAGAAGAAGCTTTAGAAGAAATGAAGAAAGAGCCTTATCCCAATAAAGAACTATTAGAGCAAGACAGGAAATATGTTCTTCAAAAATTAGGTCTTAGTGAAAAAGAATTTGAAGAGATAATGCAGGCTCCCGTTAAGAATTATAAAAATTACCCTAATAACAGTTTCTTTTTCAAAAGAGATAATTTTCTGGTTAAATTAGCCAAAAGAAAAATCACTCACAATTATTAGAAAGTGAGAAAAATAAATTTACATATTTATCCTTCCAATATTAGACACGAAAGTCGGATTTTAAAAGAAACAGAGACCATCGTTAATTCTGGCTTGATGGATAAGGTTTTTATTTTAGGAATCTGGGAAGAGGGGGCTAGAGAACGGGAAAAGCTGGATATTAAGCGAGAAATATGGAGAGTCCCTTTAAAATTGAAATTTTTACCATCAACCTCTTTTTTTAAATTACTGAAATATACCGAATGGATGTTAAAGATACTACTCAATTTCAAGAGAGAAAATGTTATTCTAGTCAATTGCCACTCTCTACCTGTGTTGCCTTTGGGATTATTGTTTAAATTGTCCAAAAAGTCGAAGCTGGTTTATGACACTCACGAATTGGAAACTGAAGGAGCTAGGGTATCAAAAATAAGAAAAATCCCATTTAAAATAGCTGAAAGGATTTTAATAAATTATGTAGATATTCTTATTGTAGTGAGTGATTCAATAGCTGAATGGTATAAGAATAGACACAACTTAAACAATATCTATATTGTTAGAAATTTCCCTTATCGACAAAAAATAAAACAGAATGATATTTTAAAGAGAAAGTTTGATATTAAAGAAGATGAAATACTGTACATAAACCAAGGGGCTCTGGGCGAAGGAAGAGGGAATAACATCCTTTTAAATGTTTTCTCTAGGATTGATTCAAAAAAACACATCGTTTTTATGGGTTATGGAGGGTTAGAGGGAAAAATTAAAGAGTATGAAAAGAAATATCGCAATATTCATTTCCAGCCGGCCGTAAAGCCAGAGGAAGTCATATATTATACGACTGGTGCCGATGTGGGAATATCTTTAATTGAAAATATTTGCTTGAGTTATTTTTATTCTCTACCTAATAAACTTTTCGAATATCTTTTGAGCGGACTGCCAGTGATTGTTAGCGATTTCCCGGAAATGGGAAAGGTCATCGATGAGAACAACTGCGGCTGGAAGGTTACAGTTGATGAAAAATCGGTAAGGCGATTAGTGGAGAAAATTTCCAAAGAAGATATTGAAGAAAAGAAAAAAAATACTTTTAAATGCCAGGATAAATTTGTTTGGGAAAATGAAAGCAAAAAACTTCTAAAGGTTTATGAAGGCTTATTTTAAAAATAATTTCTCCCTTGTTTCAATTATTATTCCCTGTCGGAATGAAGAAAAATTTATTGGAAAATGTTTAGATTCTATTATTTCTCAGGATTATCCAAAAGAAAGAATAGAGGTTTTTGTTGTTGACGGGATGTCAGGAGATAGAACAAGGAAAATTGTGCAGAACTACGGTCAAAAATATCCATTTATTAAAATTTTAGAGAATCAGAAGAAATTTACTAATTTCGCCTTTAATATTGGAATCAAAGAAGCAAAGGGAGAAGCTATAGTATTAATGGGCGCTCACGCTAGTTATGAAAAAGATTATGTTTCAAAGTGTGTAAAATATTTAAATAAATATAACGTTGATAATATTGGGGGAGTAGTGAGAGCGATACCAGTCAAAGATACCTTAATTGCCAAATCTATTGCAGTTTCATTATCCTCCTTTTTCGGGGTAGGGGGTTCTTATTTCAGATTGGGCTCAAAAGTTGCCAGAGAAGTAGATACTGTTTTTGGCGGCTGTTATAAAAGAGAGGTTTTTGATAAAGTAGGTCTCTTCAATGAAAATTTAAGGAGAAGTCAGGATATGGAGTTCAATTTAAGGTTAAAAAAATCCGGAGGAAAAATTCTCTTAGCCCCCGATATTATAAGTTATTATTACCCCCAAGCTAGTCTTAAAGATTTTTTACAACATAATTTTAATGATGGCGTGTGGGTTACTTATCCTTTGAAATTTAAGATTAAGATTTTTTCTTGGCGGCACTTAATACCCCTCTTTCTTGTCTCGGGAGTATTAGGGCTTTTTGTTTTAAGCTTTTTCTTTTTGGCAGCTAAAATATTATTTGATCTACTTTTGGGCAGTTATTTGTTACTAAATTTATTTTTTTCTTTGAGAATTTCTATTAAAAAAGGAATTGAATACCTTCTCGTCTTACCCATCGCCTTTGTGATCCGTCATTTTAGCTACGGCCTAGGTTCTATTTTTGGGTTAATAAAATTAGCAAAATAAATTATTATGGAAGAAAGAAAGAACAAAGAAATTGAATATTATGATAAGAGAGCAGAAGAATCGCTAAGAGAAAAGAAAGGTCAACAAGTAGACTTTGAAGGTTTTAGTCCAAATCTACTTTCAAGCTATAATTTTCTTTACCAGTTTGTAAAAAAAAATTGCCGAGGCAAGAAAGTTTTAGATTATGGCTGTGGCAATGGGATTCATTCTGTTTTTCCTGCGAGATGCGGAGCAGAGGTGGTCGGGATTGATCTTTCTAAAAAGTCGCTTGAGATCGCTAAGGAGAAAATAAAAAGAGAGAAAATAGAAGATAAAGTAAAGTTTTTATTGATGGATTGTGAAAAAATAGAATTCCCCGAAAATTATTTTGATATTATTTTTGACGGCGGTACTTTTTCTTCTATAGATTTAAAGAAGGCCTACCCTGAATTATCTCGCGTTTTGAAGCCACAAGGTTTCTTAATTGGAATTGAAACTTTCGGCCACAATCCATTTACGAATTTTAAAAGGAAAATTAATAAATTATTGAGAAAACGAACCGACTGGGCGACAGAGCACATATTCAAAATTAAAGATTTGAAAGAAGCGGAAAAGTATTTCAATAAGGTTGAAGTTCATTGTTTTCATCTTATTTCCTGGTTAGCGTTTCCTTTTTTAAATGCGTCGGCTGGAAAGATTTTATTGAAAATTTTAGAAGTAATTGAAAGGCCATTGCTTAACGTATTTTTTTTAAAAAAATACTCATTTAAAATCGTTTTTATTTTTAGCGAACCGAGGTTAAAATAAATTTATATGAAAAGATTATTTGATATTATTTTTTCTGTTTTGGGGATGATTTTAGCTTCGCCCCTGTTTTTAGCCATTGCGATTTTAATAAAGCGAGAGTCGCCGGGACCGGTTTTTTATCGCGGAGAAAGGGCCGGAAAGGACGGAAAACCCTTCAGGATTTTTAAGTTTAGGACAATGATTGTTGATGCTGAGAAAGTAGGAGGGGCCTCAACCGCCGGAGACGACCCGAGGTTGTTGAAAGTTGGTCGTTTTTTAAAGAACTATCAGCTTGACGAATTGCCTCAATTGATAAACGTTTTAAAAGGCGAAATGAGTTTTGTGGGACCGAGACCCGAAGTGAAGGTATATGTTAATATGATGACTTTTGAGGAAAGAAAAACTATCCTTTCTGTAAAACCCGGAGTGACGGATTTAGCGTCTTTATGGAATTTTCACGAGGGAGAAGTATTAAAGGGCAGTTTGGATCCGGAAAAAACTTATATGGAAAAGATTAGACCGGAGAAAATACGGCTTCAAATAGAGTATGTAAAAAATCATTCTTTTTTGTTAGACTTAAAGATAGTCATCAAGACGATATTTAAAGTTTTCAATGCCTGAAAATTATAAAAAAATCGCTTTAGAAGCAAGAAAAAAAGTACTGGAAATGATTTATCGGGCGCAGACGAGTCATATTGGTAGTAATTTTTCGTCTATAGATATACTTACGGTTCTGTATAGTATTGCCGATATAGACAAGGATTTGAAAGAAGATAGGGACAGGGTAGTTGTTTCAAAAGGCTGGGTGGCAGCTTCCGTATATTTTTTCTTGGCGAAAAAGGAGATTATTCCGAAAGAAGATTTAGGCACTTATTGCAAAGAGGGCAGTAAGTATATCGGCCTCATAGAACCTAGCGTGAGAGGAGTGGAAGCAGCTGGAGGCTCAATGGGGTTTGGGTTACCTTTTGGCGTTGGATTTGCTTTGGCAAAAAAAATAAAACAAGAGAAGGGGAGAGTGTTTGTCTTAATGTCAGACGGAGAAATGGATTGCGGTACAACTTGGGAGTCAGCTCTTATCGGAGCGCATCATAAATTAAACAATTTGGTTGTTATTGTGGATTTCAACGGATTACAGGCAATGGGCAGGGTCAAAGATATTTTGAACATTGAGCCCTTGAAAGATAAGTGGGAAGCTTTTGGCTGGGAAGTCAGAGAGATTGACGGGCACAATTCTGAAGAAATAGAAAAAGCCCTTCTTGACTCCGTATCTCAAAAGCCGATGGTTATCATTGCCAGAACAATTAAAGGGAAGGGGGTAAGCTTTATGGAGGGGGCGAATTTATACCACTATAAAGCTCCTTCTGACGAAGAATATCAGAAAGCTTTAAAAGAATTAAAGTCAAATGGCTGAAATAATTAAACAACAAGACACAAGGAGAACTTTTGTAGAAACGTTAAATATTTTGGCAGAGAAAGACCCGAATATTATCGTTATTATTCCTGACGTCGGCTTTAATTATCTGGATGATCCTGGAAATAAGTTTAAAGTTTTGAACTTTGGGGTTACCGAGCAAAGCGTGATGACAATTGCCGCGGGCATGGCTTTATCCGGCCTAAAGCCCTATGTTTACAGTATGATAAATTTTGTAACCTTCAGGCCTTATGAGGCGGTCAGGAATGCCGTCTGTCTACATAAAGCCAATGTAAAAATCATCGGAGTAAAAGGTAGCGAGCGATACAAATTTTTGGGCTTTTCGCACAACCTTATTGAAGAAAAAGAAGAAATAAAAATTTTGGAACACTTACCTGACTTTAAAACATTTATCGCGAAGACACCCCAAGAAGTTAAAAAGATCATTTTAGAAACATACAGGGTGAATTCGCCTTGCTATATAAGAATATAAAAATTAATAACCCTGGAAATAATTTCTGCTTCGAAAGAAATATAAATCACATGAAGTACAAAGTAGATTTTATAAATTCAAGTTACCGTCGATATTATAAGACCCACAGAAGAGAGATTTTATGGGCAATTGATAAATGTTTTTCTTTGGGTAATTTTGTTTTGAGGAAGGACCTCCTAGAATTTGAGGGAAAGTTGGCGAAGTTTGTGAGAGTAAAATATGCTGTTGGCGTTAATTCGGGAACTGATGCCTTGAAGCTTTCTTATAGAGTTTTGGGTTGCGGACCCGGAGACGAAGTTGTAACTGTCGGTCACACTTTTATTTCTTCTATAGAAGAAATAGTTCATTTGGGGGCAAGGCCCATTTTAATTGACGTCGGAGAAGATGGGTTAATCGACGTTTCTCTTATTGAAAAAGCGATTACTAAAAGAACAGTGGGGATTGTCCCAGTTCATTTGTCAGGGAAGGTGTGTGATATGGATGAAATTATGAGAATAGCTAAAAAATACAAATTATGGATTGTCGAGGATGCTTGTCAAGCTTTGGGCGCATATTGGGATAAGAAATTAGCGGGAGGTATAGGAGATACGGGTTGTTTTAGCTTTATATCGCCCAAGACCCTGGGGGGAGCCGGAGATGGTGGAGGAATAGTGACAAATAACCGAAAACTATACCAGAGGCTTTTACTGATGCGAAATCACTGGAATATTACTCAAGGAGCATTGCACGGAGCCCAGCCAAAGACGCCCAAGATTATGGAGTGGGGGTATAATAGCAGATTAGACAATGTTCAGGCAGCTGTTTTAAATATAAAACTTAAATATTACCCAGCAATGCTTAAAAGAAGGAGAAAAATAGGAATGATGTATAATAAGGGCTTAAAAAATTTGCCTTGTATCCTTCCGACTCAACAACCCAAACAGATTTACCAGGAATATATTATTAAAGTAAAAAATATGTGGAAATTTAAAAAGTATATGGACGGCAAAGGGGTAGAGCTCTTGATTAGAGATACAATTCCAAACCATAAATTAAAAGGATTGGGAATGGAACACTTTAATTTACCCATCACCGAAAGGATAGCGAGGGAATCTGTAAGGCTTCCGATTTATCCCGAGTTAACAGACAAAGAGGTTAATTATGTAATAAAATGCATAAAAGAATTTTATAATCGTGTTTAGATTAATTCCAGAAGGGAAAATTTCATTTCTATTAGCTGATATAATTTTAATTCTGTTTTCGGTTTTTTCAGCTTTTATGGTTAGGTTCGAAGGTCAAATTCCGGACCATTATTTTATCAATATTTGGGGAGTAATTCTTTTGGCCCTGTTAATTACTCTACCCATTTTTTATTTTTTAAGACTTTATTCTTTTACTTGGGCCTATGTTAGCACCGAAGAGTTAACTTCTTTGATAAAGGGGACAGCTTTAAGTTTCTTACTACTTACCAGTGCCTTTTTTGTTTTACGGGACTATCCGATTTTTACCGGTTTCCCTCGCTCTACCCTTTTTATTAGTTATTTTTTTATTTTTTTTCTTTGTGGCGGAGCTCGTTTTGCCAAAAGAATTTATTTACAAACTTTCCCGACCGGAAAGAAAGGAGAAAAAGAGAAAACTTTAATCGTCGGTGCTGGCGACGCCGGAGAGCAAATTTTAAGGAATATCTTAAGTTCGGCCACTAGCCCCTATTTGCCAGCCGGTTTTGTTGATGACCACTCGGCAAAACAAGGGAATTTAATTCACGGAGTAAGGGTTTTAGGTAGAATTAGAGATATTCCCCAAGTAGCCAAGAAGGAAGGAATAGATGGTTTGATTGTGGCTTTACCTTCAGCAGATTCCCAAACAATCAGAGGGGCGGTGGAACGTGGAAGGAATGCCGGTTTGCGAAAAATCAAAATAGTTCCTCCTCTAGATGAACTGATTGACGGCAAGATAAGCCTCGGCGATCTAAAAGATGTTGAAATGGAAGATTTGCTGGGCAGAGAGCCTGTAGTTTTGGAAACGGAATTAATTGAAAGTTTTATTGAAAATAAAAAGATTTTGGTTACCGGTGCGGCAGGTTCTATTGGTTCAGAACTTTGCCGGCAAATAATTAAATTTCGTCCGGGCCACCTGTTTTTACTGGACCAGGACGAAACCGGAATTTTTAATATAGAAAACGAGTTGAAAAATAAATTCTCCGACGTTATGTCTTTTGTGGCGGACATTAGAGATAAAGAAAAAATAGATCGCATTTTCGGCTTTATTGCGCCGGAAATCGTTTTTCATGCCGCAGCCTACAAACACGTTCCTTTGATGGAAGAAAATCCTGACGAAGCAGTCAAAAATAATATTTTTGGAACAAAAGTCATTGCCGAGGCGGCCTTAACAAATGGAATTGAAAAGTTTATTTTTATTTCCACCGATAAGGCAGTCAATCCGACTTCGATAATGGGAGCGACAAAAAGAGCGAGCGAGATGATTTGCCAGATGTTAAATAAGGGGAAAACCAAGTTCATTTCGGTTAGGTTTGGCAACGTTTTGGGTAGCCGGGGGAGTGTAATACCTCTTTTTAAAGAGAAAATCAAAAAAAGAGAGCCGATCGAAATTACTCATTCTGAAATGAAAAGGTATTTTATGACTACTCCCGAGGCTTGTTTGTTGGTCCTACAGGCCGGAGCCATGGGAGAAGGAGGAGAAGTGTTCGTTTTGGACATGGGAGACCCGATAAAAATAATGGATTTAGCGAGAGAATTGATTTTACTTTCCGGTCTGGAACCCGATAAAGACGTTCCCATTGTATTTTCTGAACCGCGGGCCGGAGAAAAACTTTTTGAGGACTTGCTGACTGCCGAGGAAGGCACTGCCGCCACCCAAAATAAAAAGATATTTATGGCAAAACTGGCTCAAGTCAACAAAAACAAGCTGAACTCGGCACTTAAAAAATTAGAAAAAGTAGCTTATAATGGAGACAAAGAGAGAATAATAAAAATTCTAGGAGAACTTATACCTAATTTCCGCTATGGGAAAGAGATCTAGAGAAAAAAGAGAAAGGTTTGCCAGTAAAAATCTTGGGGAGAACTGGAAAGAAAGACAGCTCAGACCTAAAACTCACGTGGAAGAGCTGTGTCTTTTTATTATTACCGCGATAACTTATTTAACTCTATTCACCCCCTTGATTATGAACGGAAATTTTTTCTTTCCTTTTGTCAGTCCGAAAAGTTTATATTTTATGGGCTTGGTACAGATTATGTTCTTTATCTGGTTATTTTTGATTTTTTATTTTCCTCAGTATCGTCCTCAGAAGAATCCCCTCTTGGTCGCCTTGATTTTATTTTTGGTCGTTCTGACCCTAAGCTCTGCTTTTGGTGAGAATCCCTCTTATAGCTTTTGGTCAAAACCGGAAAGAATGACCGGGCTTTTAATGTGGTTTCATCTGTTCGCCTTCTTTTTGGTAGTTTCTTCCGTCTTTCGTAAAAAAGAAGATTGGTTTAAAATTTTTGCTGTGGCTGTTTCCGTCGGCGTGATCCTGGGATTTATTGCTCTTTCCTCAACAAATCCGGCCATGCGAGGTGGAGCAACCGTGGGCAACACTTCTTTCTTGGGTACTTGTTTCGTATTCGTTATTTTTTTCGCTCTTTATTTGATTTTTGGCCCCGGAAAAGAAATAAAATTGCAGAATATATATAGATGGTGGGGTGTTATTTGTTTTTTAATAATTCTTCTGACGTTCATGTTGGTGAACGGGGCGAGGGCAGCTAAGCTGTCTTTCTTATTTAGCTTAGTTATATTGTTTTTTCTCTGGCTAATTTTTTATAAAAAGGGAGTTTTAAAATTGGTCGGAGCTTTTCTCTTGGTTGTTTTTCTTATTTCCACTCTTTATTTTGTCTTTCTTGCTTTTCAACCGGATAGCTTCGTTAGGAAAGAGATAGCCGAGAGATTTGTCGGCCAGGCGTACATGGAAACTATCGGCGGAAGATTACCAGTCTGGCAGGAATCTTGGAAAGGTTTTTTAGAAAAGCCACTTTTGGGTTGGGGGCTGGAAAATTTCGAACTTTCCTTTATGAAAAATTACAATCCTTGCATGGGTACTCCGAAGTGTGGCGTCGATATTTGGTACGACCGGGCGCACAACATTATTTTTGACACTTTAGTTACTACGGGTATTTTGGGAATGGTAAGTTACCTCGGGATTTTTCTAGCTATTTTCTATCTTCTATGGAAAAGATATCTTATTTTTTATGCCCCACCTGTTTCAGATGATTCCGAGAAATATCGTGAAAATACTTTTGGAGATAATAACCAAAAAATAAAAAGCCCAGGTGGTGGAGTAGAGTTTTGGACGGCCGGAATTTTCAGCGTTGTTTTAATAGGTTATTCTATTCAGAACTTAACTGTCTTTGATATGATTTCCAGTTATTTGATGTTCTTTTTGGTTTTAGGTTTTGTAGCTAGCGTGGCTGTGCCAAGAGAAGAACTCATTCCTCAGAAAAATATTTCCGTAAAACCCTGGTTTTCTCTAATTTTCCTAATTTTATTCGCTTTTTCCTTCTTTTATTTTGTAATTCAACCTCTGAAAACTTCTTATTATACTGTTGCTAGCCTAGGAGTGCCAGCGGCCTCCTCAGCCGGACGCCTGGATTTATACAAAAAAGCCCTGGCAAGTTCTCCCTTGGGAAAATATCAAATAAGAGAGTTCTTTGGTCAAACCACTCTGGAGCTTGCCCAGAGTGAACAGGTAGCAGAACAAGTGCCGGTTGAAAACTTTAAAGAAGAGCTCGATTTTGTGATTGAAGAACTGGAAAAAAGCATCACAGAATCGCCGTTGGACTTCCGCGCTTATCTAAAATTAGGACAACTTTACAATGCTTACCTAAGATTAGGCCAACTTTACAATGCTTACGCCGTTTTACTTGACCCGACGAAAATGTCTGGAGCAGAAAGAGTTTTGGGAAGAGCAATAGAGGTTAGCCCGACCAATCAGCAGGGCTATTGGTCGTTGGCCCAAACCCGGATCTATCAAGGAAGACCAGATGAAGCCCTTTCTTTAGCTGAGAAAGCTGTAGCGCTGGAACCGAATCTTTTCCAGTCTCACCTCATAGTTGTTCGAATAGCCCAAATTATGGGAGATAATGAGCTGACTCAAAGAAAAATTAAGGAAGCAATTGAGATTAATCCCGCATGGGCGACATCTCTAGTTCCCACACCTAATTAGATTTTAGAAAAGGCCGACTTCCCCGGTCAAGATTTTAAAGGGGTTGACAGAAATTGTTTAATTTGCTAATATTTAATCAGTGAGTGAGCGCAAAAGCGCGACTCCGCTAAGTCGACAGCGGGCCTTTCTATAGTAAGGCTCGTTGTTTTTTTATTTTTTGATTTTTGCTATAATAGAATTGGGCCGGGAGGATAGCACTCACTAAAGACTTAGAATTGGAGTTAACTCTCCCGGCTCTTTAATAATGAAATTTAAGAAAAACATTTCACTGAAAAATTATACCACTTTTAGAATTGGCGGAAGAGCAAAATATTTTTTTGAAGCTAGAACGAAAAAGGAGCTAATAGAATCTGTCAACTCTGCAAAAAAAATGAAACTGCCATTTTTTATTTTGGGCGGAGGTAGCAATCTCTTGATTTCCAATAAAGGTTATAGAGGAGTGGTTATTAAGTTCGGAAGATCGTTGTCGTTGTACGTTTCCAAGGGACTGGATTGGGCAGCTGGTATTCCGGGAACTATTGAAGGAGCGGTTTACGGTAATGCCGGCGCTTTTGGGAAATCAATGAAAGACGCGGTCAAAAGCGTTGAAGTTTTTGACGCCAGAACCGAGAAGTTCAGAACTTTTAAAAATAAGGATTGCCGGTTCGCTTATCGCAACAGTATTTTCAAAAAAAGAAAAAACTTAGTTATTCTTTCGGTAGAAATTAAATCAGAAAAGAGCAACCCTAAGAAAATAAAAGAATATTTGGATTACCGAAGGCAGCATCACCCACGGTTGCCTTCAGCGGGGAGTGTCTTTAAAAATCCAACTCGCTCTCATGGGACTAGACGGGGCATTGGCGATACTCCGGCCGCAATCTTGATAGATCGAGCTGGTTTAACCGGTAAAAAAATTGGCCAGGCTCAAATCTCTGAAAAACATTCCAATTTTATTGTCAATTTAGGAAATGCAAAGGCAAAAGATGTTAAAAAATTAATAAGTTTTGTAAAAAAATCAATAAAAGAGAAGTTTAAAATAAAATTAGAAGAAGAAATTCAATACTTAGGGTTTAAAAATTAAAAAATTTTACATTTCAATTTATTATTTTGAGTTTTGAGTTTTGAATTTTGCATTTTTTGAGTTATGCACACTTGACAAAATTTCTTGAAATGAAAAAATAAAGTAATAAAGACAAATAGTGGTCGAATATTTGTTTGATCTTCTTTAAAAAGAATAATCTCATGCCAAAAAAAAGAAAGAAGAAGAAGAAGAGATAAAATCTTCTTGGCCCCCCCACCACTTTTGAAATTATTGCGAAACCTAAAAAAGTTTCGATTTAGAAGTGATGGGGGGGTTGTTTTTTTATCCAAATTCATTATCATAAACTAAAGCATTTAATTACAAAATTAAAATGTCCGACGGCATAGAAAAGAAAATATAGGGGAAGGAATTAATTTTGGATTTATTAGATTGTGACCCGAAAGTTATTCGCTCAAAGAAAAAGATTTTACAATACTTAAAAGAGCTTTACCGCTTGCTAAAAATTAAAAGATATGGTAAACCAATTTGTAAGAGATTTGCTTTAGATAATCCTTATGCTACAGGATTTTCTTTGGTCCAGCTGATAGAAAGGGGCTCTCTTACTGGTCATTTTCCCGAACTCTGGAATCGAGGTTTCATTAATATTTTTTCTTGCAGGCTGTTTAATGAAAGAAAACCTACCGATTTTACCAAAAAAATTTTCGGAGCAAAGAAAATTAAAAATAGGGTTTTAATCCGTTAACCGCTTTTTTTCACTCTTTGTTTTTCCGGGCACATAATTGTCATATGCTCGGTCAGCTAAGAAAAGCTTGTAAACTTTTCTGTGTAAGCGGTTAACCAAAGTAATATGGTTCAAAAAACAAAGAGATCCACTTTATGGATCCCTCAGAAGAAAATCCCCCGGAGGAACAGTTATGTGACCCTCTGGCGCAAGCAAAAATACGCCGGCATTCACCTGATCGCCGAATTTTGGCATGGAGAAAACATTGAGAGCCCGAAAGAGCTAAAAAGAATTTTGATTGAGGCAGCAAAGAGAGCTAAGAACATTCCTTTAAAAATTTCTATCTATAAATTCTCTCCCCACGGAATAACTGGGGTTATTTTGTTGGCCGAAAGTCATATTGCCCTGCATTCCTGGCCGGAAATAAATTACTTGGCAATTGATATTTTTACTTGCGGATGTCAAGCTATACCTCACAGAGCTTTAGAATATTTTAAAAAAGAATTTAAACCTAAAAAAGTTGAAATAAAAGAAATAAAAAGAGGCGTGGGATTCGGACGAAGAGCATAAATCCCATTCTTTCACTTCGTCCTGCCAGTAGAACTAAGTAAATGATTAAAAAATTTCTTTTTGGCAAAAATTGGTTTTTCGAAGACTTTAAGTTACCAACCGAATCCCCAACTTCTACGTGGGGAGTTCTTATTGAAAAAGAAATTTATTCCGGGAGGAGCAATTTTCAAAAAATTAAGATTTTCGAGACAAAAGAATTCGGCCGGATTTTAACTCTCGACGGCTTAATTCAGCTTTCAACAAAATATGAAGCCATTTATCACGAAATGCTGGTTCAGCCGGCCTTTTTCTATCATAGAAGACCGGAAAGAGTTTTAATTGTCGGTGGCGGAGACGGCGGAGCACTTAGAGAAGTTGTTAAGTACAAATCAGTTAAAGAAATTCTCTTAGTTGATATTGATAAAAAAGTAATTGAGGTTTCAAAAAAATATTTGTCATCGGTTTCCCGCGGAGCTTTTAATGATAAACGCTTGAAAATATTTAATGAAGATGCATTAAAATTTGTCAGAGATTATAAGAATTATTTCGATATCATTATTAGCGATTCAACTGATCCTTACAGCTTGTCATTGGCTCTTTGGAGAGCCCAATTTTACAAAGACATTTTAAAGGCCCTTCAAAAGAAAGGCGTGGCCGCTTTTCAGACTGCTTATTTTGGAGAAAAATTTGCTAAAAAAGCCAGAAAGATAATTAAAAAAGTTTTCCCCTTTTTTAAAATCCACAAAGCTTTTGTCGGCTGTTTTCCTTTTGACGAACATACTTTCTCCTTTGGCTCAAAAGAGATTAATTTCGATAAGATTAATTTTGAAGAAATAAAAAGAAAATATAAAAAACTGAATATTAAAACAAAATATTATTCTCCTGAGATTCACTTTTCTTCGGCGGTGTTTAGAGCAGAACCTTAGATACTAAACAAAAAGGGGTTAAACTCCTTTTGACTTTGGAAACTCTCTAATTTTGTTGTATAATTTATTACTGTTATGGGGCTTATTGATAAAATTTTTGGCGATGCCAACGAGAAATATTTAAAACAGCTCCAGCTAGCGGTTGATAAAATCAATCAGCTCGAATCACGATTCGAAGCTTTTTCTAATGAGCAACTAAAAGTCAAAACCCAAGAACTAAAAGAAAAATTGAGAAGAGGAGAATCTTTGGATAATATTTTGCCCGACGCCTTTGCGCAGGTTCGTGAAGCGGCTAAGAGAACTCTTAATCAACGACACTTTGATTGCCAGTTAATTGGCGGGATTGTTTTACATCAGGGTAAAATTGCTGAAATGAAAACCGGAGAAGGAAAAACTCTAGCTGCCACCCTTCCTCTCTATTTAAATGCTCTGGAAGGAAGGGGCTGTCATCTGGTAACGGTTAATGATTATTTAGCCAGGCGTGACACGGTCTGGATGGGGCAGATATATTATGCGCTTGGTATGTCAACAGGATGTATAGTGCACGATACAGCGTATCTTTATGATCCAACATATATTAATAAACAAAGAACAGCGGACAGTGAACAATTAGACGAAAAAAGGGACACGACAGGAGCATTTAAAGTTGTTGAAGATTACTTGAGGCCTTGTTCTAGAAAAGAGGCCTATGAGGCGGATATTACTTATGGTACCAATAACGAATTCGGGTTTGATTATCTACGGGATAATATGGTTTATGATTTGAACCAGATGGTTCAGCGAGAGTTTAATTTTGCCATCGTTGATGAAGTAGACTCAATTTTAATTGACGAGGCCAGGACGCCATTGATTATTTCGGCTCCTGATATGGAGAGCTCTAAGTGGTACCAAGACTTTGCCAGGATTATTCCTAGGTTGAATGCTAAAACCGACTATCAGGTAGATGAAAAATTAAGAACAGTTAGTCTATCAGAAGAAGGAATCAATAAAGTAGAGAAAATTTTGGGCATGGGCAATATTTATGAAGAAAAAGGAATTAAATACGTTCATCATTTAGAGCAGGCCTTGAGGGCTGAAGTTCTATTTAAGAAAGACAGAGATTATGTGATTAGAGACGGCGAGATTATTATTGTTGATGAATTTACTGGCAGATTAATGCCAGGCAGGAGGTGGTCAGGGGGATTACATCAAGCGGTTGAAGCGAAGGAGGGCGTACGGGTTCAGCCGGAATCTTTAACTTTAGCTTCAATCACTTTTCAAAACTATTTCCGTATGTATAAAAAATTAGCTGGTATGACCGGAACAGCCGTCACTTCAGCTGAGGAATTTGATAAAGTTTATAAATTAGAGGTGATTATTGTGCCAACAAACGAACCAATGATTAGAGAAGATTTACCTGACAGAATTTATAAAACAAAAGAGGGGAAGTTTAAAGCCTTAGTGAAAGAAGTAAAAGAGCGCCACCAAAAAGGTCAACCGATCTTGATTGGTACGGGCGGTTTTACAGTGGGTCAATACACCATGGGGGCAATAGAAAAAAACAGAATAATAAAAGCTCTTTTAGAAAGAGAAGGAATTACCTGTCAGGTTTTAGATGCAACCAACCATGAAAGAGAGGGAGAAATTATTGCTCAGGCTGGAAAGGCAGGGGCAGTAACTGTGGCTACCAATATGGCGGGTAGGGGAGTAGATATTATTTTGGGTGGAAATCCACAAAATCCTGAAGGAGCTGGAAGAGTTAAAGAATCAGGCGGCCTCCACGTTATAGGTTCGGAACGGCATGAGGCCAGAAGAATTGACAACCAGTTGCAAGGCCGGAGCGGTAGACAGGGAGATGCTGGCTCTTCACAGTTTTTTATTTCTTTGGAAGACGATTTAATGAGGATTTTTGCCCCTGAAAGAATAAAATCCCTCATGACCTTTTTAAAAATTCCCGAGGATCAGCCAATTGAAGCAAAAATGATTTCCGGCGCTATTGAATCGGCTCAGTCAAAAATTGAGGGGTTTAATTTTGATACAAGGAAACATTTATTGGATTATGATGACGTCTTGAACAAGCACCGGGAAGTGATTTACAAAAAGAGAAAAGGATTACTACAAACTGAAGATTGGCGATTGCAAATTGAAGCTTGGATTGAAAGTGACGAAGCAAAGAAAGCCTTGGCACAGAAAGAGCAAGAACTCGGAGAGAATTTTAATCAGGTTGCTAAATTTGTCGCCTTGAGGACTCTTGATATGTTTTGGATGAATCATTTGGAAGAAATGGAGGCGCTAAGGGATTCGGTTAGATTACGAGCTTACGGTCAGCGAGATCCCTTGGTGGAATATAAAAGCGAGGGCCACAAGATGTTTCAGAGATTGATTGCTAACATAGAAGCAAATATTGCTAATATGATTTTGAGGGTTTCCTTGAAGCCGCAGACTCAACAACCAATTCCGGCTACCCAGCGACAAGTGACCACCGTTGGCAATCATCAGCGATTGAAAAATAAACCTGGACGAAACGACCCCTGTCCTTGTGGTAGTGGTAAAAAATATAAAAAATGTTGTTGGCCTAAGTATGGCTAAATAAAAACATTATCTATGATTTTTATCCCGATCGCTTTACTAATTTTTCTACTCTTTATTTTATTTTTGCCGATTTTATTAGCCTTGGCTTATTTCCACATTATCACCCTTAGCTTTGAAGGATTGGGGATTTCGAGCGGTGTAACGATATTTTTACTTTTTTTAATTTTAATCGGCTCTTGTATTAATATTCCTTTAACCAGAAAGAAATTGGTTTATTCTACCCGAGCAAGGTTTTTCGGTTTATTCCGGGTACCTCAGGTTGAAATTCAAGGAGTGGCCATTAATTTGGGCGGTGGGCTTTTGCCGATTTTACTCTCTTTTTATTTTTTGTTTTTACTTTGGAAGCAGGGGGTTGAACTGGCGCCAGTTTTAGTCGCCGTTTTTTTTATGATTATTCTTACTAAATTTTTAGCTAGAGTCGTCCCTGGCAGAGGTATTACCCTGCCTTTTTTTATTCCGCCGATTTTTTCAGCTATTTTTGCCTTGATCTTGGCTCCTGAGTTTGCCGCGCCGACTGCTTTTGTCGCTGGCGTTCTAGGAACTTTGATCGGCGCTGATATGCTAAATTTGAGAAAAGCTCGGAAATACGGCGGATATTTATCAATTGGCGGAGCGGGCGTTTTTGACGGAATATTTCTGGTTGGAATAGTTTCGACACTTTTAGTTGGATAGTGAACCAGCTTTGACTTTTGAAGGCTTTATATTAAAATAAGGAAAAGTTTTTATGAGAAAGAGAAAAACTTATATTATTGTTGTTATTGTTTTCATTTTAGCTTTTTTAGCTGGTAATTTTGTCTATCCAGAGTTTTTTAAAATTGCCTATCTTCCAAAAAAGGATTTCAAATTAGGCCTAGATCTTCAAGGAGGGGTCCACCTTCTTTACGAAGCCGATCTTTCGGCAATCCCAGAGGGAGAAAGGACGGAGACTATGGCTGGACTGAGAGATGTAATAGAAAGAAGGGTTAATCTTTTTGGAGTTAGAGAACCAGTTGTTCAAATTCAAGAAGAAAGATTAATCGTTGAGTTGGCTGGCGTTATTGATCCGGCTGAAGCTGTTGAAGAAATTGGCAAAACCCCGTTTCTAGAGTTTAAAGAAGAGAGGAGCGAAGAGGAGACCCAAGCGATCCTTTCAAGATATGAAGAACTGAAAGACAAGACATCGGAAGAAATTTTTGAAATTCCCGATTGGCAACTGGCCTTTGAAGATCCTTATTTTAAGTCAACTGCTTTGACTGGAAAATATTTAAGAAAAGCTGAGGTTGCTTTTGACAAGGTAACCTATCAGTCCTTGGTTTTGCTTGAGTTTGATTCAGAAGGCGCGAAAATTTTTGAGGCATTGACTGAAAAAAATATTGGGAAAATTTTAGCCATCTACATTGATAACATACCCATTTCCCAACCAGTCGTACAAGATAAAATTAGCGGCGGAAAAGCCCAAATTACCGGCAATTTCACCGCAGAAGAAGCTAGGGCTTTGGCGAGAAATTTAAATGCTGGCGCTCTGCCCGCACCCATAACCTTAATTTCCCAGCAGTCAGTCGGGCCGACCTTGGGCAAGATTTCTTTGGATCAAAGCCTGAAAGCGGGTTTTATCGGTTTTTTGGCGATAATTATATTTATTATTCTCTTTTATAGATTGCCGGGATTTTTAGCTAGCCTGTCCTTGGCAATTTATGTTGCTCTGGTTTTAAGTGTATTTAAATTAATACCGGTGACTTTGACGTTAGCTGGTATAGGTGGTTTTATTTTATCGATTGGCATGGCTATTGACGCTAATATCTTAATTTTTTCAAGAATAAGAGAAGAACTACGCAGCGGGAAAAATTTTCCTCAAAGCTTAGAAGAGGGGTTCAATCGGGCTTGGCCGGCAATCAGAGACGGCAACCTGACTACTCTGATTGTGGCAGCCATTTTATTTGGTTTTGGCACTAGCTTTATTAAAGGATTCGCCACCACCTTGAGCTTGGGAATTTTGATTTCCATGTTTTCAGCGATTATTATCACTAAAAATTTTCTCAGATTTTTTGTTGCCACAAGACTTGAGAAAATCAAACTATTATGGGGGTAAAAAAATTTTTAACGGCTGAATCAGTTGCTCCCGGACATCCTGATAAACTGGCCGACGCTATTGCTGACGCCATCTTAGACGCTATTTTGAGAGACGACAAATATGCTCGGGTGGCTGCTGAGGTTTTTGTCAGCAAAGGATATGTCATTGTTGGTGGAGAAATTACTACTAAAACCTGGGTTGATATTAATAATTTAGTCAGAGAAGTCATCAGAGATGCCGGCTATATCAAGCCGGAATATGGTTTTGATTGGCGAACAGTGGCGGTTTTAAACACCATTTCTGGACAATCTTCGGATATTGCTCGAGGAGTGAGAAAGACCGGAGGGAAGAAACAGGGCGCCGGCGACCAGGGAAGCTCCCTTGGTTATGCCTGCAAAGAAACTCCAGAATTGATGCCTTTGCCAATAATGTTGGCCCATAAACTGGTAATGAAATTGGCCGAGGTCAGAAAAAAAGAAACCCTCTCTTATTTAAGGCCAGACGGGAAATCGCAAGTGACATTAGAGTATGAAAAAGGAGTTGCTAAAAGATTGACCAATGTAGTTATTGCGGCAAGTCATGACCCTAATATCTCTCTTTCTCGACTAAGAAAGGATATTATTGAAAAAGTCATTAAACCGGTTTGCCGGAGATTTTTGGATAGAAAAACTAAATATTATATCAACAATACCGGCCGTTTTGTTGTCTGTGGCCCGGTTTCCGATACCGGTATGTCAGGTCGTAAAATTATAGTTGACAATTACGGCGTCGGCTTTCCAGCTGGCGGGGGCTCATTTTCCGGCAAAGATCCGACCAAAGTAGACAGATCAGCCGCTTATATGGCAAGATACATTGCTAAAAATATCGTGGCTTCAGGTTTAGCTGAGAAATGTCAAGTTAGAATGTCTTATGTAATCGGCGGTTTTAAACCAATTGAATTTGATATCGATACCCTTGGTACCATTCGACAAAGCCCAGGGCAGGCAGCTAAAGTTTCGGAAGAAAGATTATTAAAAATTATTTCTCAGGTTTTTGATTTATCGCCGGGCGGGATTATTAGAGAGCTGAATTTGCTTCGGCCAATCTATCGAAAGACTTCAATTTTTGGCCATTTTGGTAGGAAAGACCCGGAATTCACCTGGGAGAAAACTGATAAAACTAAAAAATTGTTGAGATTGTTATGAATGTCCCTTTTCTCAAGTATCGCAAAATTTATTTCATCCTATCCGGAATTTTGATTTTAGGAAGTTTTGTTTGCCTTGGTGTTTTTGGTTTGAAGCCGGGTATTGATTTTACCGGAGGAAGTATTTTAGAGATTAAATATGAGGGCGAGCGGCCTGCTGTCGAGGCGGTCAGAGAAACTCTAGACGGTCTCGTTGGACCGCTTTCTATTCAACCAACCGACTCTAACGGATTACTTATCAGGATGCAAGAGATTGATGGAGAAACTCACCAGCGAGTCCTGGAAATTCTAAAAGAGAGTCACCAGGCAGAGGAGCTACGTTTTGAATTGATTGGCCCGATAATTGGCCGAGAACTGAGAGAAAAAACAACAATTGTAGTAATCTTGTCTCTTTTGGCCATAGTCCTATATATTGCTTTTAGTTTCCGGAAGATCCAAAGACCGATTAGTTCCTGGCAATATGGTTTAGCCTCTCTTTTGGCTCTTTTTCATGATGTTCTAATCCCGATAGGTATTTTAGCAATTTTAGGAGAATACTACGGTATTCAGATTACTATTCCGGTTGTTGTTGCTTTCCTTATGATTTTAGGATATTCAATTAACAACACGGTAGTAGTTTTCGACAGAATTAGAGAAAATTTATTAAAAAGAATTGGCGACACCTTCGTCGAGACCGTAGACAGATCTTTGAATCAGACCTTGGCACGCTGTCTTAATACCTCTTTAACTACCCTTTTTGTTTTAATAGCCATTTTCTTTTTAGGCGGAGAAAGTTTGAAATATTTCGCTTTGGTTTTAATCTTAGGAATAATTGCAGGCACTTATTCTTCTTTATTTTTGGTTAGCCCGGTTTTAGTGACTTGGCTGGAGAGGCGTCGGAAATAAAAAAGCTTGACTATATTTCTTAAAAATGGTTAAATAAATAATATGACTTTGAACTATCAAAAAATTTGTCAGGAGTTGCTTAATGATTTACCTCAGAAACAAAAAGAAATTCTTTTGCGCCGCTTCGGTTTGAAGGGGAGCGAAAAAGAAACCCTGGAAGGCATCGGCAAAGACTTCGGCATTACCAGGGAAAGAGTCCGTCAGATTGAAGAAGACGGTTTTTTGAAAATAAAGCCAAAGATTATCGTCTACCAAAATGTTTTTCAGTATTTCAAGCAATATTTTAAAAATTGCGGTGGATTAAAAAAAGAAGAAATTTTATTAAAAGAACTAGGTGGTAAAAGATATCAGCCTCAGGTTTATTTTCTTCTGACAGTCAGCGATGATTTTGAGAGGTTTAGCGAGAGTGTAGATCTCTATTCTTTCTGGTCGATTGACAGAAAACCCTTAGATTCCCTTAAAAATATTATTGGCAATATTTACCGTAAATTTAAGAAAGCCGGTAAACCGCTTGGTCTAAAAGGATTGGCTTCCTTTTCTAATTTTAAATTCCTACCTAGTTATTTAGAGATTTCCAAAAAATTTCTGAAAAATTCAGAAGGTCTTTACGGTCTAAAAGGTTGGCCGGAAATTAATCCAAGAGGAATAAAAGACAAGGCTTATTTGGTTTTTAAGAAAATCGGTAAGCCTCTTCATTTTAATGAGGTAGCCAAATCGATTGAAGGAGCCCTGGTTCAGACTGTTCATAATGAATTAATTAAAGATCCGAGATTTGTTTTAGTTGGCCGGGGAATTTATGCTTTAAAAGAGTGGGGCTATGAGCCAGGTCAGGTGAGGGATGTTATTGCCAAAACTTTAAGAGAAAACGGCCCCTTAACCCAAGGTGAGATTATAAAGAGAGTTTCAAGGCAAAGAATGGTAAAAGAAAATACCATCTTACTTAATTTGAACAATAAGAAAAATTTTTTAAGGGACTCTCAAGGAAAGTATAAAGCATTAGAAATATAAGGTTAAAAATGCTGGAGGAGCCAACAGTATCTTTAATTTTTTCTTACGTCTGGCAATTCATTCAGGCCTGGTGGTGGCTTTTTTTGTTTTTAGTTCTTTTTCGACCGGCGAAATATCTTTATCGTTACTTTATTCAGGAGAGATGGGATGCGACCGTAAAGAGGATTCTTCTTGAGATAAAATTACCCAAGGATGTACTGAAACCGATTAGCGCCATGGATCAGGTCTTTGCTGATTTGCATGGGATTCATGATATTGCCACTTGGAGGGAAACTTGGATAGAAGGAGTATTTCAATTAAGCTTATCTCTTGAGATTGTCAGTAATGGCGGCGAAATTCATTTTTATATTAGAGGTCCGGCGATGTGGCGTACTTTTATCGAGTCAAACATTTATTCTCAATATCCGGAGGCAGAAGTTTCTTTAGTTGATGATTATACCAAATCCGTTCCTCACGATATTCCCAATAAAGAATGGGATCTTTACGGGGTTGACTATATCAACCCTAAAGACGAAATTTATCCGATCAGAACTTATCCTAAATTTGAAACAGAGAAAGAACCCCTGGAAGAAAAAAGAATTGACCCTTTGGCTAATCTTTTAGAAGGGTTGACTACCTTAAGACCGGGTGAACAGTTTTGGGTTCAGATTATAGCTAAACCGGTTCTGGGTAGAGACAAACCCTGGCAGCAAAAAGGGAAAGAATTAGTTGATAAATTGGCCAAGAGACCAGCCGAGGAAAAACCAAAACCAATGATTCAAGAAGCCACTGAGATCCTAGTTTTTGGCAAAGCGGAAGAAAAAGAAGAAAAAAAAGAGGAAATTATTCCTCCGGAATTTAAGCTTACTCCCGGAGAAAGAGAGGTGCTGGCGGCAGTTGAGGCAAAATTAGCCAAATTCGGCTATGACTGCAATTGCCGATTTATTTACTTAGGGAAGAGAGATGTCTTTTTTAAACCGACTACCAAAATTGGTTTTGGTTTCTTTAAAGAAGTTTCTACGGAAAACTTAGGCGGCTTGAAACCTTGGACAAAAACGATGACCAAAGTGAAATCAGTTCCCTGGTGGTTCCTTGATAAAAGAAGATATTATCTTAGGCAGCGGAGATTATTAAGATATTATACGGAGAGGTTGGCGACTCTCTTTCCGAGAGTCGGAGGAACTTATGTCTTGAACACGGAAGAGCTGGCTACTTTGTATCACTTCCCCGGCGAAATCGTCGCTCCGGCCCGGGGAGTTCCTCGTGTTGAGGCCAAAAAGGGCGGGCCGCCCACGGAGCTGCCAGTTGAATAAAGTGTATAAAATATGTCAAATAGCGAAATTAATTTTTTCGGACTAACCACCTTTCGGAATCAAAGAAAGAAATTTGGAATTAAGGCCGATGACAGAAGGAGGCATGTTTATGTTGTTGGGAAGACCGGTATGGGCAAAACCGAAATGGTTTTAAATATGGCTATTCAGGATATTGAACAGGGCAGAGGCATTGGCTTTGTTGATCCTCATGGCGAGGCAGCCGAAAGATTACTGGACTTCGTTCCCTCAAGCAGGGTTAACGATGTTGTCTATTTTAATCCGGCTGATTTGGAGTATCCGCTGACCTTTAATGTTATGGAAAAAGTTGATCCTGAATATCACCATTTGGTTGCCTCAGGGCTGATGGGCGTCTTTAAAAAAATTTGGCCTGATGTTTGGTCAGCCCGGATGGAATATATTTTGAATAATGCCATTTTGGCCCTTTTGGAATATCCCGGTTCAACGCTTCTAGGAATTAATCGAATGCTGGCCGATCCCGACTATCGTAGAAAGGTAGTGGAGAGAATAAGCGATCCGATGGTCAAATCCTTTTGGGTTAATGAGTTTGCCCGATACACCCAGCGGTTGGAAACGGAAGCTACGGCCGCCATCCAAAACAAAGTCGGTCAATTTATTTCCAATCCTTTAGTCCGAAATATTATCGGCCAAGTCAAATCATCTATTGACATGAGAAAGGTGATGGATGAGGGCAAAATCTTAATCGCTAATATTTCCAAAGGCAGAATAGGCGAAGATAACTCCAGATTATTGGGGGCTTTGGTTATTACCAAGCTTCAATTAGCAGCTATGTCTCGGGTTGATACTCCCGAGGAGAAAAGAAAAGATTTTTATTTATATGTTGATGAGTTTCAAAATTTCGCTACCGACGCTTTTATTAATATTTTGTCTGAAGCTAGAAAATATCGGCTCTGCCTGACTTTAGCTAATCAATATCTGGGCCAATTAGAAGAAATGACAGCGGCGGGCAGGTCCACCAAGGTCAGAGACGCAGTTTTTGGCAACGTCGGGACTATAATTTGTTTTCGGGTAGGGGCTGAGGACGCTGAATTTTTAGAGAAAGAATTTATCCCTGAATTTACAATTGACGATTTGGTAAATTTGGGGAAATATAATACCTATTTGAAGTTAATGATTAACGGATTGGCCGGCCGGCCCTTTTCAGCTGAAACCCTACCGCCCACTCCGATACCAGAAAAATCCAGTCGGGAAAAAATTATCAAGGTTTCTCGGGAAAGATACGGCATCCAAAGAAAAATTATTGAGGAAAAAATCAATAAATGGACAGGAACCTTGAAGCTGCCAACCGAAACCAAGCCGGATTCCACCGTTTTATATGATGCCCAGTGCGCCTTATGCGGGAAGTGGACCAAGGTGGTCTTTCCACCCGATGGTAAGCGGCCGGTTTATTGCAAACCTTGTCTAAAAAAAATAGAAAAAGACAAAACAATAGCCAGACCATTAAAAATAGCAGAAGAATCTCCGACCATCTCTTTAGAAAAAGCTGTAAGAGAAAAACCGGTCTCTTTTTCTCCGACCAAGAAAGAGAAGGAGAGGCCGGAAAGACCGAAACGAAAAGAAGTTAAGATTGAAGAATTGAAAAAAGTTTTAGAAGAAGCACTAAAGAAACCTGAGGACTAAAAAAGAATGAAAACATTAAAAGATTTTCATTTTAAAGGGAAAAAAGTTTTGGTTCGTTGCGACTTTAATGTTCCCCTCGATGAGAGGGGGAATATTTTGGATGATTTTAGGATCAGACAAACAGTTCCCACCATTGAATACCTAATAAAAAAAGGAGCAAGAATTATTATCTTGAGTCGTTTAGGAAGACCATTAGAAAAACCGCCGGCTGAGAGAAAAAAATATTCATCTAAAATAATTATTCCGAGGTTGGAGAAGTTATTAAAAAAGAAGGTTAAATTTTTGCCAAATAATATTTTGAGTAAAAAGGTTGAAAGAGAGACGGGAAAGCTGAGGCCAGGGGAAATAATTGTTTTGGAGAATATAAGATTATATAAAGGAGAAGTAAAAAATAATCTTCAATTTGCCAAGAAAGTAGCCAATTTAGGAGAGATTTATATCAATGAAGCTTTTGGCGAGTTTCATAGAAAGTTAGCCTCAATTGTTAGTATCCCAAAATATTTACGTTCAGGAATTGGGTTTTTGGCAGAAAAAGAAATTAAAGTTTTAACAAATTTAATAAAGAAGCCCCAAAAACCGTTAATTGCGATAGTTGGCGGAGCAAAGGTTGAAACGAAAACGAAATTAATTGATAAAATTTCTGAGATGGCTAAGTTTGTTCTAATTGGAGACCTAATAAAAAAAGAAATAGAAGAGAAAAAAATAAAATTAAAAAATCCTCAAAAGATTATAGCTCCAATTGGTAATATCAACGCTTTTGATATAGATCGCCGGACCGCTAATCTTTTTAAAGAAAAAATAAAACTAGCAAAAACAATTTTCTGGAATGGTCCTTTAGGGAAAATTGAAGAAAAACCTTTTCAAAAAGGTTCCAAAGCTATTGCTAAAGCCATAATTGAAAGCGACAATCTCTCAGTAATTGGAGGAGGGGAGACTGTCGAATTTATAAATAAATTAGGTTTGACTGAAGAATTTGATCATGTTTCCACTGGTGGCGGCGCTATGCTAGACTTTATTGTTGATGGTGAATTAGTAGGAATTGAGGCTCTAAAATAATGGCGGAAATTAAGAATCTAAAAAAAACAGCCGACCGGATTTCAAAAGCTATAAAAAACCAGGAGAGAATTATTCTTTATGGAGATGCCGACTTAGATGGAGTATCTTCAGTAATTATTTTAAAAGAGGTAATTAAAAATTTAGGCGGTGAAATTACCGCTGTTTATTTTCCTGATAGAGAGGCTGAAGGCTATGGAATAACGAAAAAAGGGCTCGAGGAAATGAGAAAATTCACCCCTGCTTTATTGATAGCCCTTGATCTGGGGATCGGCAATTTCCAAGAAGTAAAAATGGCCAAAAAATTGGGTTTTGAAGTAATAATTATTGACCATCATGAAATCTTAGACAAGTTACCTGAGGCAAAAATTATTGTTGACCCAAAACAAAAAGGAGATAAATACTCCTTTAAGGGCTTAGCTAACGCAGGGATCGTTTTTAAGCTTTCCGAGGTTCTTTTGGGTAGGCAGATGACCAATAATCTTAGAGAAAATTTTTTGCAACTGACAGCTTTAGCCACTATTGCTGATATGATGCCCAAAGAAAATGAGAATTTAGAATTTATAAACCTAGGGTTAAAATCTTTGGAAAAATCATGGCGGCCAGGAATCAAAGCTTTTTTTACCTTTGCATCTGATTTTGGAGGGGGCCTGAGTCAAAAAATTTCCAAGATTATCTCTCTTTTGAACGTCAGAGACGTGGAAGATAATTTGCCAGCCTCTTTCAGGTTATTAAATTCTCCTTCGATAGAAGAATCACAAAAACTTATTAAGAAATTAATATTAAAAAACAGATTTAGGAAAGAAAAGATAGACGAAATGGTCGTTGCTATTGAAAGAAAGATCGAAGAGAAGAGTCTCCCTATTATTTTTGAAGGAGATACTGACTGGGACTTTACTTTGATTTCTTCTGTCGCTTCAATTGTTTGCCACCGATATCAAAAACCAGCTTTCATTTTTAAGATTTTAGACAAAGAAACCCAGGGCACGGTTAGAACTCCGAAAGGAATAGACAGTGTAGCTCTGATGAAAAAATGCCAAAAGTATTTAGTAACCTACGGAGGTCACCCTCAGGCTTCAGGTTTTAGAATAGGAAACGAAAATCTGGAAGAATTTAAGCAGTGCCTCCTTGTAAATTATAAGTAAGTTAAAAGCAGATAATAAGCAAATAAATTTGCTTCATATTCATTTAAAACTGAGTTATTAGCGAGAAATTATAATATGAAAAAGATAATCATTTACACTGACGGCGGTTCGAGAGGTAATCCGGGTCCAGCTGCGGTCGGTTTTGTTTTTTGTAACGAAAGAGATCAGGTGATTAAAGAGTACTCAGAGTATTTGGGCGAGACAACTAATAATGAAGCCGAATATCAAGCGGTAATTCTTGCCCTAAAAAAATTTAAAGCCATCTTTGGCAAAAAACTGGCCAAGAATTCCGAGATTGAATTGAAGTCGGATTCTGAATTATTGATTAAGCAATTAAATGGAGAATATAAAATCTTAGAGCCAAGAATCCAGTCTCTATTTATTGCCGTCTGGAATCTTAGATTAGATTTTAAGAAAATTAAATTTAAATTGATTTCTCGCCAAAGGAATCAGGCAGCTGATAGACTGGTTAACGAAGCCCTGAATGGTCAATCTCAAAATCAAAAATTGCTCTAACATATTTACGGTAAAAATAAAAAGCCCTAGTAAGTCTATAAGCCGAATTCTGTCTCAAGTGATTATCTGTCTAGGCTCAAGATTACTCTTGGGCTCAAGCGAACTACTTTCCTCCGCCTTTTCATTGCGAAAAAATCAAGATTCCATAAACGAAAAAGCTATATCTTTCTTGGAACCTTTCAGATCTTTCTCTGAGCAAGGAAGAACGGAGCTTGTTCTTGCTTCCAGTAAGGATTTAGCCGTATCAGCCTGATGTTTCCATCAGGATTATCCCGAAGGATACTTCTTTACCTTTCGGCAGAAGCGTTTCTTTTCGCACCTCTAGCCTTACGGCCGACGGCTGTTAGCCGCTACCTTTTTATCAAGTACTTGGTTAAGTACCTGAGGAAGTTCGGACTTTCCTCTCCGTGAGATCTTTTGATTATCTTACAGAGCAATCACCCAACTTACTAGGGCAAATATATTTTAGTTTATTTCAATAAGAATGTCAAGATTGCTTTCTGAACGTGCAACCTGTTTTCAGCCTGGTCAAAGACAATAGAATTTGGTCCATCAATTACTTCGTCTGTGATCTCTTGGCCCCTGTGGGCCGGTAGGCAGTGCATCACTGTTGCATCTTTTTTTGCAAAAGATAAAAGTTTCTGGTTTGCCTGAAAGGGAGCTAGTTCCTTGACTCTTTCTTTTTCATCGGTTCTACCCATACTCACCCAGACATCGGTATAAATTACATCAGCTTCTTTTACTGCCTCCCGTGGGTCAGAAAAAATTTCAACCTTTGTCTTATTTTTTAAAATATCATCCTTGGCCAAGTCCAAAATAGTTCCCTGGATTTTATATTTTTCAGGGCAGCCAATCTTTAAATTAACCCCTAATCTTGCCGAGGTAAGCAAAAGCGAATTAGTGACATTATTGTTTCCGTCTCCGACAAAAGAAATAGTTAAACCTTTTAAACTTCTTCGTTTTTCCCAGATAGTAAAAAGATCAGTTAAAGCTTGACAGGGATGAAAGGAGTCTGACAGGCCATTAATTACCGGAACAGAAGAGCTTTTGGCTAATTCTGTTATATCTTGATGATTAGAAACTCGAGCCATAATTCCGTCAACATAACGAGATAAAGTTCTGGCAGTATCTCCAATACTTTCTCCTCGACTGAGCTGAAGATCAGAACTAGAGAGGTAGAGAGCTCGACCTCCTAATTGAGTCATCGCTAACTCAAAAGAAACCCTGGTTCGAGTAGATGGTTTTTGAAAAATCATGGCCAAACTTTTACTTCTCAATGGCTCCTCTTGTTCAATTATTTTTTGTTTACCTTCTAGTGAATCAAAATCTTTATCTTGGAACCTCTTTTTTAAGTGTTTTGTTAGTTCAAAAATTTTCCAAATTTCTTCTTGGCTTAAGTCTTGGTCGGTAAGTAAATGTTTTAGCATGATTTAACTAATTTAAAATTATTTTTAGTAGAGCCATTCGGGTATAAAGTCCGTTCTCGGCCTGCCGAAAATATGCTGCCCGAGGATCTAAATCTACTTCCGAAGCAATTTCTTCAACATGAGGTAAAGGGTGCATTATAATAGCACCCTTTTTCATTAAATTAAGAACGTTCCGATTGATAATACAAAAACTTTTTATCTTCTCCCGCTCTTTTGAAAGAGCACCACGTTCTTTTTGGGTCCTGGTTTGGTAAATTACATCTACCTTAGAAACAATTTCTCTTAAGTCGTGTCTCTCTTTAAACCAGACCTTCCTTCTTCTTAGGTAATCTTTGATATCCTTTTTCATTTTAGCCATTTCGGGTGAAATGAAATAAATCTTAACATCAGAAAATTTAGATAAAAGATAAGAAAGAGAACGAACTGTTCTTCCGCGGGCCAAATCTCCAACCATGGCTATTGTGATACCGGCAATCTTGCCGAGTTCCTTTTGGATTGTGTAGAGGTCTAATAAAGCTTGGGTAGGGTGTTGACCGGTACCATCTCCGGCATTGATAATTGGCGCCCTGGAGACTTCGGTTGCTCTTTTCGCGCCGCCCTCTTCATCATATCTCAGGACAATAACATCGGGCCGATAACCATTTAGAATTCTGATTGTATCTTCTAAACTTTCACCTTTGGCAGCAGAGGAAAATTGCCTAGCATTCTCGGTCGAGAAAACTACTTTTCCACCGAGTAGATTCATTGCTATTTCAAAAGAAGCTCGGGTTCGAGTACTGGGCTCATAAAAAAGAGTAATCATTCTCTTCCCAGAAAGAATATCTGAACCTCCCTTATTAGCGATTTTTTCCATTTCTCTAGTTAAGGGGAAAAATTCCCTTTCTAGCCATTTTCGTTCAAATTGTTGAGATTTGACTACATGATGTAGCTTCATTTTTTAGTTTATGTTAACAAGGGCTCTACTAATTGTAAAGTAAGAAGAAAAATATTAAAATGAAACTATGTTTAATCATTCAGCAAAGAAGAGAGAATCGAGCGAGGCTAAGTTCACTGAGATTTCATCTCATTCTACACCACCCTTGCGCCCTATAGATGGAGATAAACTCAAAAGAGGAAAACTTTATCGTCTTTTTAGTTCTCAAGCTAAAACGATTACTTTCGCCGCTACCTTAGTGGGGATTTCGGCTTTAGTCAGCGGACTTTTAGGATTATTTAGAGACCGTCTTTTAGCTAGTTATTTTGGGGCGGGGTCTGACCTTGATATCTATTTTGCTGCTTTCCGTATTCCGGATTTTATCTATGGCATTCTAATCATGGGGGGAATTTCAGCCGTATTTTTACCTGTCTTTGCCGAATATTTTCAGAGAAACAAAGAGGAGGCCTGGCAGTTTACTAGCAATCTTCTTAATGTTTTTTTAATTTTACTTATTTTTTTCTGTGGACTTCTGGCCATTTTTACACCTTGGTTAATCCGGTTTATCACTCCCGGGTTCGCTCCTGAAGAAAAATCACTCGCCATTTCTTTAACCAGAATAATGTTTCTTAGTCCGATTTTTTTTGCCTTGTCTTCTGTTTTTTCCGGAGTTCTACATTATTTCAATCGTTTCCTTGCTTATTCTTTGGCTCCAATTCTGTATAATTTAGGGATTATTCTTGGAATTGTTTTTTTTGTTCCTATCTTTGGTCTACCGGGGTTAGCCTACGGCGTGGTGCTGGGGGCTTTTTTCCATTGGGCGATTCAGATCCCGGCTGCCAAATCATCAGGCTTTAAATATCGGCCAGTTTTTGACCTTAAATTTCCGGGCTTGATAAAGGTATTCAAGTTAATGGTTCCCCGGACTATTGGAGCGGCCGCTTATCATCTGAATTTAATTGTTATTACGGCCATTGCTTCTACCTTGAGCGTAGGCAGTATCGCAATTTTTAATTTAGCAGACCATCTGCAGCATTTTCCCGTCGCCTTGATTGGTGCTTCCTTTGCCATAGCCGCTTTCCCCACCTTGTCTCGGACTTGGCTCAGCGATTTTAAGGAAGAATTTTTAGGAAGTTTCTCCTCAACATTTCGTCAGATTCTTTTTTTAATTATTCCCATTTCTGTTTTAATCTTCTTGCTAAGAATACCAATAGTACGCTTTGTTCTAGGAGCCGGCGAGTTCGATGAATTAGCCGTTCAATTGACAGCGGCTTCTTTGGGGCTTTTTTGTCTGGGAATCTTCGCCTTTAGCGTTATTCCGTTTTTAGCCCGAGTCTTTTATTCTTTTCAAGACACCAAAACGCCGACACTTATTGGTATTAGCTCTATGGTTTTAAATATTATTTTGGCCTTTTTTCTGGTTTGGTTTCTGTCTTTTCCTAATTTTTTTTCAGAATTTATGATAAACATTCTAAGACTAAAGAGTATTGGGGATATCACCGTTATCGGTCTTCCGCTGGCTTTATCTCTTGCCGGCATCTTTCAATTCTCTTTACTCTTATCTTTTTTGAAAAAAGAGAGGGGCGAGATCGGCTCGAAGGAAATCTGGCAGTCTCTCTGGAAAATACTTCTCGCCAGTTTTTTTATGACACTTTCCGTTTGTTTGACTCTTCAGGTGGTTTCTGGACTTTTGATGCAAATTATTTTTGGCGCTACGGTAGGACTGCTTAGCTACCTCCTTTTGACCATCCTTCTTAAGTCTCCCGAGCTCAAGATTATCAAAGAATCAATTTTTAGACGCTAATTATGGCCCCCCTTTCCTTAGTACCTAACACTAGGAATTTTTGTATTTTAGCTCACATAGACCATGGAAAATCGACCCTAGCCGATAGGTTTTTGGAATTAACAGAAACCATACCACAAGAGAAGATGCGGCCCCAATATTTAGATGCCATGGACCTGGAACAGGAACGGGGCATTACTATTAAAATGCACCCGGTTCGGATACAGTATAAGAATTATATCTTGAATTTGATTGATACTCCGGGGCATGTGGATTTTAACTATGAGGTTTCCAGAAGCTTGGCAGCCGTGGAGGGCGCTATTTTATTGGTTGATGCTACCAAAGGAATCCAGGCCCAGACAATCGGCAACTTAGAAATGGCCAGAGAGCAAAACTTAGCCATTATTCCAGTGATTAATAAAATTGACTTACCCCAAGCCAAGATTGAGGGAACGGAAAGAGAAATTGCTGATTTGTTGAAAACTACCCCTACGAGTATTATCAAAATTTCTGCCAAGAGCGGAACTAATGTAGAAAAAATTCTGGAGGCCATAGTCGCTAAAATTCCTCCAGCCAAATCTTACCCCTCCGGAGAAGAGGCAGGGTTGCGGGCACTGGTTTTCGATTCAAAATACGATCCTTACCAGGGCGTTTTGGCTTTTGTTAGGATTTTTGACGGAGAAATAAAAACCGGTGATAAAATTTATTTACTGCAGGCAGGCATTAAAATAGAAGTAAAATCGGTTGGTATTTTTAAACCCGAGCTTTCTCCAGTGACAGAATTAAGTTCTGGAGAAATAGGTTTTATTGCTACCGGGATTAAAATATCTAATAAAGTCAGGGCCGGAGAAACGTTAACTGATAATCCTGCGGTAAAACCATTACCTGGCTATCGTGAGCCTCAGCCAAAAGTATTTTTGAGTATTTATCCCGAAGACTCTAATGACTTCGGGTTGTTAAAATCAAGCCTGGAAAAATTAAAATTGACTGATGCTTCTTTATTTTTTAAGCCAGAAATGAAAGGAAGTCTGGGCAGGGGATTCCAGACCGGCTTTCTGGGATTACTGCATGCCGAGATTATCTCAGAGAGGCTAAAGAGAGAGTTTGGCTTGAATGTAGTTTTATCTACGCCTTCAGTAGTTTATAAAATAATAACACGGGACAATAAAGAAATCCTTATTCATACCCCAATTGATTGGCCAACTGCTGGCCAGCAGGCTGGCCAGGGGCAAGAGCTTTGGGTAAGGCTTCAGGTTTTGGCGCCAGGAAATTACTTGGGACAGATTTCTGAGTTGTTAGGGAATATGGAAACCAGATACTTAAAAACAGATTATTTAGGTTTAGAGAAAGTGGAACTAATTTATGAGATGCCCCTGCGAGAGATTATTACTAAGAATTTCTATGACAAACTAAAGTCAGCTACCCAAGGATTTGCCTCAATGAGTTATGAGTTATTGGATTGGCGACCAGCTGACTTGGTGAAATTGGATATTTTAATTTTGGGTCGCAAAGAAGAGGCCCTCTCGCGGATTGTGCCGAATAAAGAAGCCTATCGGGAGGGTAAGAAGATTGTTGAAAAATTAAAAGAGGCCTTGCCGCCTCAATTGTTTCCCGTGCCCCTCCAGGCAGCGATTGGCGGAAAGATTATTGTCAGAGAAACTATTAAAGCCCGAAGAAGAGATGTTTTGGCCCCTCTTTACGGCGGAGATTATACCCGGAAAAGAAAGCTTTTGGAAAAACAAAAAAAAGGCAAGAAAGAATTAAAAGAAAAAGGAAGAATACGGATTCCGCCCAGAGTATTTTTAGAGATCTTCAAAACCTGAGCCCCCGCCTTAAGGAAGAAAAAGGAGATGAGATTGTTTTCTTAAACAAAGAGTAATTTTCTGGTATACTTAAAAAAAAGGAGAGAAGAGCCAAGAAACCATTCCCAGGATTACTAGAGAGACCAAGATAATCCAGACTATTTTAAAAATAATTTTCGGTTTTAGTCGCATTAATTTATGGTAACAAATCTTAAAAGATCTAAAAAGAGAGCTTGGTCGGCAATAGTTTTCTCAATTTTTCTAGCATCATTAGCAATCGGTGCAATCGGATTTTTGGCCGTTACTAATTGGAAAATAAGTCAGAAAAGAGCCGACCTCCAAGAAAGGAGAGAGGTCCTAGAAAAAGAAATCCAAGTCTTAGAAGAACAGATTGCCGACTTGCAAGCCGGCATTACACAGACCGAAACAGATGATTATCAGACAGAGAAACTTTATGAGGAAGGATATTTCCCAACAGGGTCGGTTCCGATTGTAGTTTTACCGCCCGAAGAAGGGGTGGCCGAAAAAGAGGAAACGACCGAAGAAAAAAACCCTTGGCAAAAGTTTTTAGAGGTATTAGGATTTTAATATGATCAAAGACGCGGGATTAGTATAGCGGTAGTACGTTTCCTTCCCAAGGAAAAAGCGCCAGTTCGATTCTGGTATCCCGCTTCGCCAGTACAACTTTGGAATAGTATAGCCCCACCCTTTATGCCGATTTAGCTCAGTGGTAGAGCAGCTGTTTCGTAAACAGCAGGTCGTCGGTTCAATCCCGACAATCGGCTTATCTAAACAGCGAACTAGGTCGTCGGTTCAACTCTGGTCGCCGGCTTTTCTTTTTGGCAAAAATATGATAAGATGAGCAAAGATATGATAGATGAAAGCGCCAGATCGGAAGATTTGCAAGCTAAACTCCTCCTTTTGGAGGACCGTCTTTGACATAAAGAAAAAAAGAGAGAAAATAAAAGAATTGGAACAGGAAATGCAGCAATCGGATTTCTGGAAAGACCAAAAAAAAGCTGTGGAAGTGACTAAAGAATTATCAGAACTCCAGCAGGAAATTTCTGAATTCGAAAGTATTGAGACCGAGGAAGATTTAAAAAGGACGGCATTACGGGCTTTTCTTTCAGGGAAATATGATCAGAGAAACGCTATTTTATCTGTTTATGCGGGAGCCGGCGGTCAGGATGCTCAAGATTGGGCGACAATGTTATTAAGAATGTACGAAAGATATTCTGCTTTTAAGGGCTTAAAGACAAAAGTTTTGCATCAGTCTTTTGGCGAAGCTGGAGGCCCGGAAGGCAGAATCGGTACAAAGCAGGCGACATTGGAAATCAGAGGAAAATACGCTTACGGTTTTTTAAAAAAAGAAAGCGGAGTCCACAGATTAGTAAGAATTTCTCCCTTTTCTACCCAAAAGTTACGGCACACTTCTTTTACCCTGGTGGAAGTTTTACCAGAAATTAAGATTGAGGAATCGGAAATAAAAATCAGACCGGATGACCTAAAAGTTGATTTTTACCGGGCATCCGGGCCCGGCGGTCAGTATGTTAATAAAAGAGAAACATCTGTTAGAATTACTCATTTACCAACTGGGCTGACGGTTTCCTGTCAATCAGAAAGATTACAGGGTGAAAACAGAAAAAGAGCGCAGAGCTTGCTTTTGTCAAAACTCTATCAAATGAGAGAAGAGGAACAAGAGAAAGAAATTTCCAAAATAAAAAACAAGAAAGTTTCAATTGAATGGGGTAATCAGATTAGAAGTTATGTTTTACATCCCTATAAGCTGGTGAAAGACTTGAGGACCAATATTGAGACATCAAAAGTAGAAGAAGTCTTAGACGGGAAACTAGAGGAATTTATAGAAGAAGAGATTAAAGAAAAAGAACTTTAATTTTTATTATGATTTCCTTTCAACACGTTACTAAAATTTATCCTCGGAACACTATTGCCGTTGATGATGTTTGCTTTGACGTTGAAGAAAAAGAATTCGTTTCAGTAGTGGGAAAATCGGGGGCAGGGAAAACAACCTTACTTAAGCTTTTATTGGCCGAGGAAAAGCCAACCCAGGGTGAAATTTTTTTTCAGGGGAAAAGCATTAACGAGATAAAGCCGGGGAACTTGCCCGAGTTCAGGCGAGAAATTGGCGCGGTCTTCCAGGATTATAAATTGCTGCCTTCTAAAACAACCCATGAAAATGTTGCCTATGCTCTAGAGGTTATTGGGGCTTCCGACCAAGAGATTGCGAGAGACGTTCCCAAGGTCTTGGAGATTGTCGGCTTAACCGAGAAAGCCAATAATTTTCCAGAAGAGCTCTCTGGCGGCGAGAAACAGAGAGCCGCTATTGCCCGAGCTTTGATTCATCGGCCGGAAGTGATTTTGGCTGACGAGCCGACCGGTAACCTTGACCCTTATCATAGTTTGGGTATCATTCGGCTCTTGTTGAAAATCCAAGAAATGGGCACAACTCTTATTTTAGCCACCCATAATAGAGAAATAATTAATTCTCTAGGGAAAAGAGTGGTTACTTTGGAAGACGGGAGAGTAATCAGGGACGAGAGGAGAGGCCGATTCATATTGTAAATTTTAAATTAAAAATCCTGAAAAATGTTTACTAGTTTAAAAAGAGTAATCAGATCTGGGTGGCAGGGTTTTTTTCGGGATGGAGGATTATCGATTGCCACGGTTTTTATTTTACTTCTAACCATTACTTTAGCTACCTCGCTTTTCCTTTTTCACGGATTAAGTCATCTTCTAATTTCTTCAGTAGAGGAGAAAGCGGATATCTCGCTTTATTTTAAAGAAGAGGCGCTAGAAAACGATATTTTTGAATTCAGAGAAGAGCTAGCTAGGATTTCGGAAGTCAAAGAAGTAAAATATATTTCTCAAGAAAAGGCGCTGGCTGATTTTACCGAAAAACATAAAGACAACCCAGTTTTGATGGCTAGTTTAGCAGAGGTTGGCCGTAATCCCTTTTTGGCTTCTTTGAATATTATAGCTTCTGAGCCCGGTCAGTACCAAGCTATCACTGATTTTTTGGAAACCTCCGATTTCACAGCCCTGATTGAAAAAGTTGATTATTATCAAAGGAGGTCAGTTATTGAGAGAATTTTCTCTTTAACCTCCACAATTAACAGAAGCTTTATTTTTCTTTCAATAATTCTATCGCTGGTAGCAATTTTAGTTACTTTTAATACTATTAGATTAGCCATTTATAATTCGAGGGAGGAAATAAAGATTCAAAGGCTGGTCGGCGCCGGTAGTTGGTTTATTCGTGGTCCATTTTTAGTGCAAGGAGTATTGGCTGGGATTTTAGCTGCTTTGATTTGTCTTTTAACTTTCAGTTTAATTATCTGGAGCTTAAGTCCTAGGGTTGAGACCTTCTTTACCGATCTGGATATTTCCCAATTTTTTGTCACTAATCTTTGGCAAATAATTTTAATTCAATTTGTCACCGGGATTTTACTTGGAGTTATTTCTAGCTTCCTCGCTACCCGAAGGTATTTGAAAATATAACTTTTTTCTCCATGGCCCTCTTAATGTAATCCTATTTAAGAAAATGGGGACGTATTGCGGGGTCATCTAATGGTAGGATACATGACTCTGGATCATGGTATCTAGGTTCGAGTCCTAGCCCCGCAGTTATTTTCAAAGAATCGCCTTATGGGCGGTTTTTTGTGGGATTATTGACAAATTTAACAAACGAGTGTATAATCTAAGCAGAAATAGAATAGGAGGTGAAAGGATGACTTCATTATTGGAAAGACTTCTTAAGAGGCCCCTACAACAGATTACTCTTTATTGGGAAGGAGGAGATACGACCACATATATAGTGGCGGGGAACGATGTTCAGAGATTCGTAAAAGCTAGTCTGGAACTCTACTATAAGCCAGGTAAGAATCCACACAGTGGATTGGAGGCAGGGAAAGTCGTTAAGATAACGGCGCAGTCACTCAGTCCCACTGGACCATATTGGTGGTCTACTCCTGGACTCAAAGATAACAATGACCCAAACGGTGCAGTTATCTGGGAGTGGGGCTTTACCGAAGAGATTCTCTGGGAACACCCAGAGAAAAAGGTGGCAGATTCCGAGGCAGTCGGAACGTCATAACCTCCTTCTACTAACGTAGGGGCGCAAGCTCAAAGCTCTCTGGATTCCCATAAGGAGTCTTGTGCTCGGTATCGAGGGACGAGACGCGTTGGAAATCGCCAAAATGGCGCTTTTTTGGTAAAATAAAATAATATGCAAGAAGAAAAATTACCTTTATGGTCTAATGAAAAATTTGAAATATTTACTCCGATTAACCCCCATATTCCACCTGAGGAAGGTTTGCATGTCGTAGTTTATCCTAAAACAAATGTTCCATCTGCTTGGGCTAATCCAGATTTATGTGCAGAAACATTTAAGGTCGCTGCAAGAGTGGCTCAGATTATGGAAGAGCTGAAGCTGGCCCCTTGGTTTAATTTACAGGCCAATGGGAATTGGGGACTTTTACCTGACAACACTCCGAGATTTCATGTTCATATTTACGCCAGACGAAAAGGAAAAACTTGGGGTGCGCCAGTACAACTTCCACTTGCTCCAGGAACTTATCATAATGAACCAATGAGCGAAGAAGAAATGAAGAATCTCACTAAGTTTTTAGAAGCTCGTTTATACTTTCCAAAAATTAAAGTATAGTCCCGACCGAGCCGCGTTATGAGACACGGTCAAGAATCCTCGATTTTTCTCTTAAAACGCGGGTCCGAGACCGAGGATGCCAGCATATTATTGACAAATACCATATTTTATGGTATTATTTTATTACTAGTACTTATACAACGTGGCTTCATGGAAAGCCATTTCATATAGAAGATAGACTAGAATACAAACGAAAAGGAGGAAAGAAAGAAAAATGGATAGTTACATGCATCTAGGTATAGCTGGTATCTTTGTTGCTGTAGGACTGCTTGCTCTCTGTATTTTCGCGATAAGTGAAGCAATGATATTATTGCGGAAACAGAAACCTTGCAGGGTGGCTGGAAATTGGTATGGAGCAGTCATAGTCTCTACGGGTTACAAAGAAGTAGAGGAAATCACTGCGAATGCTCGGAGCAGAGGGTGCATCGTGGGAATACCTTTAAATCCTTCGGAAACCCGTGAGTTCCTGGGGCTTGAAAAAAATTGTCCCATAAATACCGAGTGTGCTCTCGTCCCCGTCTGGCTTCCAAAAGGTCTTACAATAAGTGAGGCCACGGGAAGCAAACTGCTACTTCTGGACAAACCAAAAGCGGTTGCAGTAAGTAGCCTCAAGATAGATCAGTTTCGCAAAGGCGATCAATTGACGATCGGGTGCAACGGCGAGCCAACTTTCATCGCTCTTATTATTGATCCCCAAAAGGGTCAAGCGATAGTGAGACCAGCCGTAACAGGTCAGCAGGGTGCTGGGTACCGAGATGCAAAATCAACTCTCGGTTCTCGTTCGTTTCATGAGGGAAACAAGACTCATGTCTCGGAAGAGACTGATCCTGAGATTAAATGGGGCGAGCTTGTATTCGGCGATGAGTTTGTGCTTCGGAACGAAGATAGTCTCTTCGGAGCCGAGGGGAGAATTTTCTATACTGCTCGACAGATTACCGACGTCAGCGTCCCTCCAGAGAGCTTCGTGAGTTCTTCTATGTAGATCTTCCTACTAAGGTAGCGGGTAAAGAAGTTGAACACTTCTAATTCCCGCTACCACCCCCCAAGTAAGTGTCTAGAAAGAAGATTTATTTGGGACAGGAAATCAGCTTATTAACTGGTTTTTTTGTTTATTTAAGCTAAAAAACAGGTTCGAACATAGTCCAATCCCCCCGTTGGTTATTAGCCTTTAAAAGAAGGTGGTTTTTTGTATCTATTGACAAATTCTATGAATATGCTATAATAGAGATATAAAGGAGAGAGTAAGTAAAGCTGAATATATCTTGATATTTGAGTCAACAGGCAACTCTCTCCTAGGATGCCTGTTATTTATTTCAGAGGGGCGGAATGGATATAAAAAATTATTTCTATTCCAGTCCTTTGAAAACCCGTGTGCTCTATAAGCCCTGACCGTGAAATTCGGCAGGTACGAGAAGGAGGTGACAGAAGTGGAGCACGCTATTCTCTTTATAAGAGCCTTCGCCATAACTTTCCTTATTAGAAGAATCATAGAAGAGGCGATGGCAGGGAACCTTGGCTGGGTATTAATCTTCTCTATTATTTTGGTGGGATATCTCATATGGATATATCGCACTAGGAAATCGATGTTTCTCCCAGCAAAGCACACCGGGACGGGGAAGAATCCTTAACTATTCAACCCCGTCCCAACCCCCATTTTCTTGTATTTACCTGTTAATAAACAGGTGTTTTTTATATAAAACAGGTCCGAACATAGTCCAATACCCCCAGTTAGTGCATCACTGCCCATTTGGGCGGTTTTTTGGTAGAATAAGACAAAGGCCTAAAAATAAATCATTATAAAAATATGGAAGAGCAAAAATTTGAAAGGAAAAAATGGAAAAAAGAAAAGGGGGCGATTTTTATTCCTGCCGGCTTGTTTCTTGGTTTTGGAATCGGCTTCGCGATGAATAATATACCCGCAGGTCTATTTATCGGTTTTGGAGTAGGATTCTTTGCATACGCAATCTCTCTTTTTTTCGAAAAATAGATAAATATTATATGGAAAAGCCGAAGAAGAAGCCTCTCCCGCCGACCTATTTTATAATACTCTTATTATTATCAATAGGATTACATTTTATTTTCCCTATTAAGAAAATAATTTTTCCTCCATATACCTATTTAGGTTTTGCCTTTATTATTTTTGGTGGAGTTATAAATATCTGGGCTGATATGTTATTAAAGAAAAAGAAAACCACAGTCAAGCCATATGAAAATCCTACCCAGCTAATAACCTCAGGTCCTTTCCGTATTAGCAGAAACCCACAATATTTAGGATTTACTGCAATACTATTGGGTATAGCTATTAACCATGGAACCTTGGTTACGTTTGCCGTCCCGATCGCCTTCGTATTTTTGATGGGATTATTATTTATTCCTTTTGAAGAAAGAAATCTTGAAAGGATTTTTGGAAGAGAGTATGGAGAATATAAAAATCATGTAAGGAGATGGCTGTAGGTATAATTAAGTTAAGCTTTCCGTCAACCAGGTTCTAACATCGTCCCAAAGCTGGCATCCTAACCCCCATGATTCTTCATCAAACAGGTCCGAACAGAGTCCAATACTCCCAGTTTACAAAAGCCAAAGAATCGTCTTATGGGCGGTTTTTTGGTAGAATGTCTTATTGACAAATTGATATTTTGTGTTATATAATATAAGTGCCAGGAGGGAGTAAAAAAAGGAAGCGAAATGGACAGAAGAAATTATGTCTATTTCGGTTCCTTAAAATAATATTACCGTGGGGGAAGAAGAAAACAATCCCTGGAGCTGTATGGCTTTAGGTGCGTCAGGTGACGAACGGTGAGGTAGTGCCTGAACTACCAAATATTAGCAGGAGGTCGTATGACATCGAAGTTAAAGAGTACTGTTAGGGTCGTGAAGGGACCATCAAAATTGGACCTAATGTGGGGTCTCTTTAAGGGAAGAGAAGTAGACTTCATAGTTGAGCCACCCCCATTTACCCATGTCATGAAGAATATCTTCCGTATTAGAGTGAAAGGGGTGACGGCTACAGATGATTCTATTGAATCTGAATCTTGGTTTATTACAGGCGGAATCGTCGGTATGGGCCAGCTTTCCCGAGAACCAAATCCTATGTTCCTAGAGCAGGTTGATTGGAAAAGTTGCAAGATCTATTTTAACACCCAACGTCGAGTTGGGGACCTACACTATTAAGGAACTAAAAATCTTCTTCCCCCCTGTCCCCAAGTAAGCGTCGAAAGAGGTTTATTTAGGACAAGAAATCAGCTTATTAGCTGGTTTTTTGTTTAGAACGACGAACTTATATTATTCTATAACTGGCACCCTAAAGCCATAATTCTCCATAAAACAGGTCCGAACAGGGTCCAATACTCCTAGCTAGCTTCAGCCGTTTTCCCAAGAAGGCGGTTTTTTGGTAGGATGAGGATATGTCCTGGTATCTATACTCAATTTTAACAGCGTTTTCATTTACGGGAATGGTTTTGTGTACGAGATATCTGGGAAACAAAGGTTTTTCTTCAAAACAAATATTGCTTTTTCTTTTTCTTTTTGCTTTTTTAGGTTTTTTAGTTATAAATATTGGGACGATTAATACCATTTGGGATTCAGAATTTTTCCTGGATTTTATAATCATAATGACAATTGTTAGTATTTTTGCTGTTATTGGTAATTGGGCAGATTTTACAGCAGTGATAAAGGCGCCAAATCCTGGTTTTGCTGGAACGATTAAAAGCAGTAATGTTTTTTTAATAAGCGTGATTGCTTTTTTAATTTTTGGAAGTTCATTTAGTTTAATAAAATTAATGGGAATGTTTTTTATAATTGGTGGTATAGCCGCACTTATTATAGAAAAAAAAGATATTTTTTCTATTCAACGAACCGAAAGACGATTTTTAAGATGGGATGTGCTAGCTATTATAGGGGCTTTAAGTTTTACTGTCGCGGTGTTGGGAATAAAGAAAGTCAGTCAAATAGGCTTTTCTCCTCAAGAGATAGCGCTTTTTGTTTTCGGTTTTAATTTTTTAGCCTTTGCTATATTAAGCCGTAAAGATATGAAAAATTACTTAAAGGATAGACCTAAATTAAAGAGTTTTCTGCCAATAGTCTTTTTAGCGGCAACGTTTTCTTTTATAGCTAATATTCTTGGTATAAAGGGAATAGCAATCTCTCCCAATCCTGGATACCACGAATCGATTAAAAATACTCAAATTTTATTTGTTACTTTATTAAGCGTTCCTTTGCTTGGCGCTGATTTGAACAAACAGAAGTTGTTAGGTGTTGTCGCTGTTTTGATTGGCATAATAATTCTTGTAATTTAAGATAAGAATATTTTTAAACAGGTTCGAACGTAGTCCAATACCCTCCAGCTAGTGCATTACTGCCCATTTGGGTAATTCTGTGGTAGAATAAAAAAATATGGAGCAAGAACTAAAGAGATCAGAAAATTATAGTAAAACCTTTTGGCAATTCGTCATTGCTTTAATGGTTATTCTGCTGGTAGTTTTAGCAGGTGGTATAATTATTATATTGTTACAAGGGGGCCACTCGATTAGTGGTCAAGAGGTAGCTAGCGGCGCTGTTTTTCCTTTGATACTTTTTATCCCGATATGGGTTGTGCTGGCAAGAAAAACAGAAAGACCTACACCAAGGCAAAGTAAAATCATAAAAGTAATGCTAATTACAGCATTTATCCTACTTGTAGCTAATATATTAGTATTCTGGTTTTTATAAAGTAAAAAATTAAATGGATATAGAAAAAACAATCATCGGTATACTGTTTCTTGGTCTGGGGTTGATATTCTTTTTCAATAATAAGAATATTGCGCCAGGGGCAGCGACATTTTACCAGAAACTTTATACAGAATACAGAAAATAACTTAAAAATCATGTTTAAGGGGCTTGGAATCTTCCTTATTTTAGGAGGCCTGGCTTTAATATTTTTAAAATAATTTCTTTATTCCTTTTTAGCTTATACATAAAACAGGTCCGAATATAATCTAATACCCCTCAGCAGCATTGACTTTAATCTTCTAAAGTTTTATATTCTATTAATGGCTAAAAAACCTAAAAAGAAGCTCAAAAAACCTTTACCCAAGGCCCGGACCAAAGAAGGCGAAGCGGAAAAGGTTAGTACGCTGAAAAGAACTAAAATCAGGGTGATTGGTATTGGCGGGGGAGGAGGAAATATTGTTTCGGAATTGGCTCAAGGAGTAAAAAGAGCCAGTTTTTTTGCTGCCAATACTGATCTGCAGGCCTTGAGGGAAATTTCCAGAAAGGTAGAGCGTTTTCCTTTCGGGCAAGGTTTCACCCGGGGTCTGGGAACCGGCATGAATCTTGAGTTAGGCGAGACAGCCGGCCAGAATGAGAAAGAAAGGATTAAAAAAATATTACAGGGTCAAGATTTGGTCATTTTAATTGCCTGTCTAGGGGGGGGGACTGGTTCTGGAGCTGCCTCTATTTTTGCAAAGATTTCAAAGAGTTTAGGTAACCTTACTTACGGTATTTTTACTTTGCCCTTTAAATTTGAAGGAGAAAGGAAAATGGAAATTGCTAAGGTGGCTTTAAAAAATTTAAGGTCAAAGTTAAACAGTATCACTATCTTGCCAAACGAAAGAATTTTCCAGATTGTTGACAAAACCACCCCTTTAAAAGCCGCTCTTTCTTCTATTAATAAAAATTTAGCTACAGCCTTAGCTGGACTAATTGGAACAATTTACCAGCCAGGCTTAATTAATATTGATTTCGCCGATTTGAGGACAGTCTTACAGGGCCAGGGAAGGTTGGCATATTTAAATACCATTTCTCTTCCCAAAAAGGAAGGAACAGCCAAAGATGCGGTGGAAAAAGCCCTTGTTTCTCCTTTATATCCTTATGGAATAAATGGAGCCAAAGGGATTTTATTTAATATTATCGGCGAGAAAGGAATATCCTTAGAAGAGGTAAATCAGATCTCTAAGACCATTTCAGAGAAAGTCAATCCGGAAGCAAGAATTGTTTTTGGGATTCAGCCTTTGTCTTCCGGAAAAGGAACTGGAGTTATTAAGACAACAGTTTTTGCGACCGGTTGCGTTACGAAAGCTTTCTCTGATAAAGCTCCGAAGAAAAAATCTAAAAGAAGACGGGTAAAAAAACCTTCCCGGCCAAAAAGGAAAAAACTCAGCACAGAAGAGGATGTAAAAATTAGACCTAGGAAAAAAACTCCGCAGAACAAGACGGGTATAAAACTTGAACCTATAAAAAGGCCCAAAAAAAAGACAAAAAAAGCCAAAAAAGCTAGGCTAAGAAAAGTAAAAGTGAAAGTTTCAAAGAAACTTCCTCAAGAAGAGACTCAACCTAATGAAACTCTGAAAGAGAATCTTTGGCACGCTGCGGAACAGGAAAAGAAGACAGCCGAAGTAAAAGTTAGAAAAAGCGCTCTCCAAATAAAAAAAGAAGCAGAGGAAGTAGAAAAGGAAATGTTACAAAAAGAGAAATTTTGGGAAACGCCGTCTTTTCTGCGCAGGAAAAAAATTGATTAAGGTTCAATAATAGTTCCTTCGAATTTCTGACCCAAAATAACTTTTTCTAAATTTTTGAGCTCCGTACCTTTAACTATTAGGGCGGGGATTTTTAATTTTTGAGCTAACTTGGCGGCAACCGGGTCAATAGGGGCGGCTAATCCCGGAATCCATTTTGTGCCGACTAATTTTTGGTAATTTTTCCAAGAAATTTCTTTAATTGGAGAGGCATTTTTATATTTCAAAAAGTCTTTATTATAAACGAAAGGGATATTCCCGGCATCAATAATTTTCTTTATCCTAAATCTTTTAGCCAGCAAGACGGCGATGTAATCGGTTGACCAGCCGGGTTTCCAGCCGGCCGCTATTAAGAGCCGCCAATTATTCTTGACCGGCTTTTCTGGCTCGTCTAAAACCACCGGATAAGCCAACCCTCGGAAAATCGTTCTTAGTAAATGAGCATTAAGCCGGGTGGCGTGAATTCCTAACCAATCAATATCTTCATAAGGTAATTTTACAATTTTGGCTGCTGCCTTTTGGTAAAGCCGGCAGATTTTTCCACCACCAGCAACAATGATAAATCGATGCCCCCTTTTAATAAGTTTTAAAATTAATTCTTTGAAGTCCTTTAAAAAAACTGTATTGATTTTCCCTGTCTGGGGACAAATTATTGAGCCTCCTAGGGCAATAAGGGTTGTTCTTGATCTTGTCATATAGTACTCTTTATTTTACTACAAAAGCTTTTATGTTAAAATATCTTAAGGGTTGAAGAGTTAAAAATTTTACTCTTTTAATAATGCTTGAAATAACTAAGAATATTTTAAGAGATATTTATAAAGAGCGGCCAAAGGACTCTAAGAAATATGACTTCGGGCTTTTGGTTATCATTGGCGGCTCGGATTTCTATTCTGGCTCTCCGGCACTTTCAGCTTTGGCGGCCTTCCGGGCTGGCGTAGATATGGTAAAGATTTTGGCTCCCAAGAGAGCCGCAGATATTATAGCTTCTTTTTCTCCTAATCTGGCGGCGTACCCTTTAGAAGGTAAATGGTTGGATGAGCCGGACTTGAGTAATTTAATTTCTATGACGGAATCCGCTAAAACAATGGGCAGAGGAAATGTGGCGGTTGTTATCGGCGGCGGATTAGGCCGAAGCAAAGAGACTCAAGAAACGATTATAAAATATTTATCAGAGGTTTCTTCGCCGGCGGTAGTAGACGCCGATGCTATTTATGCGTTGGCGCAGAAACCGGGGGTTTTTAAAAACAAGAATTTTCTTTTTACTCCACATAGCCATGAATTTTTTATATTAACGGGCAAAGAAGTGTTCGGTAAAATTGAACAAGAAAAAATTAAGATAGTCCAAGAAGAGAGCCGAAGATTAGGCGCAACGATCTTGCTTAAGGGTGAAATTGATATTATTTCCGACGGCAAAGAAGTTGCTGTGAATAGAACAGGAAATTCCTTTATGACCTCGGGAGGGACTGGGGATACTCTGGCCGGGATTTGTGGTGCTTTGGTGGCCAGAAGAATTAACATTTTTACTGCTGCCCAGGCAGCTGCCTATATTAACGGAAAAGCCGGCGAAATCGCCAGCCAAAGGTTAAAGGAAGGAATGCTGGCGACAGATTTAATTGAAGCTATTCCAGAAGTCTTACATTAATAATCTATAACTTATGACTCGTTATGACCTTATAATTATTGGCGGAGGTCCGGCCGGGATTACCGCCGGTATTTATGCTGTCAGACAAAAATTAAACAGTCTTTTGATCGCCAAAGAGTTTGGTGGCCAGATGGCCAGAAAAGCCGTGGCTATTGAAAACTATCCAGGATTTGAAGAAGTATCAGGATTAGAGTTAAGTCGGAAGTTTGAAAAACACCTGAGAAAACAAAAAATAGCCATTGAAAGGGATTCGGCAACTAAGATTAGAAAGGTTGGTAGCACCTTCTATATAACCACAGGCAGTAAGCACAAATTCTCGGCTAGGACAGTTATCGTGGCTTCGGGAGCTGACCCCCGGCCTCTGGAGGTTCCTGGTGAAAAAGAATTTATCGGACGCGGTGTAAGTTATTGTACAACCTGTGATGCTCCGATGTTTGCCGGAAAGACGGTAGCGGTAGTAGGCGGCGGCAATGCCGGCTTTGAAGCAGCCATCGCTTTAAGCAATTGGGCCAAGAGAATATACGTCTTGGAATATTCTTCAAAGGTGGGTGCGGATGAGATTAACCAAGAATTGGTTAAGAAGACAAAAAAAGTTCAGATATTCACTAATACTAGCCTGAGAAAGATTGAAGGCGAAAAATTTGTCAACTCAATTGTTTACCAAGACAGAAAAACTGGCAAAGAAAAAACTTTGCCCCTAGAAGGAGTTTTTGTGGAAATTGGAAATGTTCCGGCTACTGGCTTTGTTAAAGATTTAGTGGAATTTAACGAAAAAGATGAGATTAGAATTGATCCCAAAACCAATATGACCAAAACTTCTGGCCTTTTTGTGGCCGGCGACGTGACCGATCTCAGGTGGAAACAAATTATAGTGGCCGCCGGCGAAGGATGTAAGGCCGCCCTTTCTGTTTACAGCTATTTAAGAAACAGCCGACGACCAGTAAAACAATACGAATAAGTAAATTTAGTCAAATAAACTATGAATTACTCCATTACCGGATTCGCTTATTTAACTTTTTTTCTCGCCTTCGGTTTTTTAGTTTACCGCTTCTTTCAATACTGGAAAAGAGAAAAAGACCTTGTTTCTAAACTCTGGCTTTATGCTGTTATTTTGGTTGAAATATTTACCCTGATTAAAGCGATTGGGGGATTATTTTTTTCCACCAATCCTACTTTTTTAGAAATGACTATAGATGCTGCTGCTGCCGTTGAGGCCTTTATTTTTGCCATTTTAGCTTATTTGATTGTTTATCTTAAATTTCCCAGAGTTTCTCCTTGGCTTGGTCTTATCCCAGTTCTTATCTTAGGGTTGATTGCCTTCGTCCTAACAGTGATGACTTCATTTAACCCACATCTTGAGGAAAGCGGAGCGATAAACTGGGGTTTTTCCTCTGGCCCATTTGTTTTTGCTATGGCAATACTGAGAATCTTTTTAGCCCTGCTTGTTCTTACTCCAATCATTATTATTCTTTTCCAACAGTTTAAAATCTCAAAAGACCTTTATGCTAAAAGGAAAGCGTTTGGATTTTCCCTCTCCATTATAATTGCATCATCGAGTATGTTACTTGATTTTTTACTCGTTAGCTTTTTAAAGGTAGACCCAATATGGCGAGATATAGAGTATATTGCTATTAGTATCATTCTTTTCATTACACTTATTTTAACTATGCCCCGTCCCTTGCCTGGGTCATCTTCTTATTATATTAAAAGCTCAAGTAAACTATGAGTTATTCTATTACTGGTGTTGCTTATTTAGTTTTACTTTTTCCTGTGGGATTTTTAATTTATCGCCTTTTTCAGTACTGGAAGAAAGAAAAATCTGCTGTTTCTAAACAGGCGCTTTATATTGCCAGCCTTTTTGGATTGTTTGTTTTAATTGACGCAATTAGTGGATTATTTTTTGCCGATAGCCCTCTTCCTCCTGTTTTATCAAAAAAAATAGAGGTCGGCGTTTTTATCCAAGCGCTTATTTTCGCCGTTATAGCTTATCATATTATTTATCTTAAATTTCCTAAGATTTCTCCTTGGCTTGGTTTTATTCCGGTTCTTGTTTTAGGACTAATTGCCGCAATTTTGAGTGTCGTTTTACTTCAATTTAATCCCTTTCTTGAAGCGAGTGGAGCTATTAATTGGGGCTTTCCATCTAGTTCTATGGCCGTTTTTGTATCGTCTCTGAGACTTTTTCTTTCACTCATTACTATTATCCCGTTATCTATTATTTTTCTTTCACAATTTAAAAATTCAGAAGACCCTTATATCAGGGCAAAATCTCTTGGATTAGGTCTCGCCTTTTTATTTATACTGATAGTCGCCTCTTTTGATTTTTTATTTATTAATACTTTTAACTTAGGTGCCATAGGGAGAGATATAGCTCTTATTGTTTGTAGTATCATTCTTTTCATTACACTTATTTTAACCATGCCCCGCCCCTTGTCTGGACCATCTTCTTATTATATTAAAACCTCAAATAAATTATGAGTTATTCCATCACCGGATTCGCTTATTTAATCCTTTCTTTTGCTATAGGCTCTCTTGTCTATCGGGTTTTCCAGTATTGGAAAAAAGAGAAAGATATTGTTTCCAAACTTTTATTCTATATCTTTTCAATTTTTTGGCTATTCGTTCTTATTAAAGCGATAGGCGGATTGTTTTTTGTTAAAAATTTATTTTTTTTGAGATTCACAGTAAATTTTGGAGGATTTTTGCAGGCTCTTGCTTTCTCAATAATGGCTTATTTCTCGGTTTATGTTAAATTTTCACCTAAAGTTTCTCCCTGGTTAGGATTTATTCCAGTTTTTCTTTTAGGAATGATTTCTACTTATTTAACTATTTTTATTCCATTTAACCCTTTTTTAGAACCGAGCGGAGCGATAAATTGGGGTGCTCCAATAGTTTCTAGTTTTGCTATAAATTTACGAGCTTCTTTATTTCTTATTGCTTTTATTCCGGCAATTTTCATTTTTTTTGAGCAATTTCAGAAAGCCCAAGATGTTTATACTAAAAGAAAAACTTTAGGGTTTATTATCCTTTCTTTAATTGTGATTATAGGCGCTTTGTTCGATTTTGTTTTTTTAAATATTGGCTCTATTTGGAGGGATATATTATTTATTTTTGGAGGTATCATTATTTTTATTATTTTTGCTCCAAGTCAGAAAGAAAGATCTATTTAAAATAGTTAATTAAATTTATGAAACAGAATCCAAAAATAAAAAAAATTTTAGCCAGGGAAATTTTAGACTCCCGGGGAAGTTGGACGGTAGAGGTAGATTTGGAAACTCCACAGGGTTTATTTAGGGATTCGGCGCCATCGGGCGCGTCTATTGGAAAATATGAGGCACCGGTTGTTACGCCTCAAGAAGCAATTAAGAATATTAATGAAATTATAGCTCCTGAATTAAAAGGAAAAGATATTATTAACCAACAGGAGATCGATAATTTTTTGGCTCCTGAAAAGTTCGGTGCTAATGCTATTACCCCATTATCTATGGCTGTTTGTCGCGCAGGAGCTGCCGCAGAGAAAATACCTCTTTGGAGATATATTAATAAAATTTCCGATAGTCTATCTATTAATTTACCGAACCCCGCCTTTAATGTGATTAACGGTGGGGCGCACGCTTCCAATAACCTAGATTTTCAGGAATTTATGGTTGTCTGTAGCACGAAAAAAGCTTCGGAAATTTATCAGGATTTGAGAAAAAAACTAGGCAAAAACGTAGGGGATGAAGGCGGTTTCGCCCCGGCCTTCGACTCTCCAGAGGAAGCCTTAGATCTTTTATCCCAATACAGTGTGAAAATTATTATAGACGTGGCTGCTTCTCAGTTCTCCGAAGAGAAAAAGCAAATCTATAATTTTGATTATTTCCAAAACTTGGTTAAAAAATATCCGATTATTGGTTTAGAAGACCCTTTTGCCGAGGATGATTGGTCTAATTTCCGGCAAATTGCCGAAAAATTGGGCAAAAAAATAACCATAATCGGAGATGACCTCTTGGTTACCAATCCCAAAAAGATAAAAAGGGCTCATCAAGAGAAAGCTTGTAACGGCCTTTTGCTGAAAATCAATCAAACCGGAACAGTGACAAAAGCTTTGGAGGCGGCGAAATTAGCTAGGTTATTCGGCTGGAAAATAATGGTTTCCCACCGGTCTGGCGAAACCTGTGATGACTTTATTGCCGATTTTGCCGTAGGTATTGGCGCCGAATTCATTAAAGCCGGTGCTCCCGCCCGAGGCGAAAGAGTAGCAAAATATAATCGGTTATCAAAAATTTCAGAAGAGTTATGAAGATTATTCTTATTGTTCTTGACGGGCTTGGTGATGCACCTATTCTGGCTTTAGGAAATAAAACACCTTTGGAGGTCGCTGAAACTCCAAATTTAGATTGGCTGACCCGAAGGGGAATTTGTGGATTGGTCGAGCCTTGGCAAATAGGAGAGAAGCCGGCATCTGACACTTGTCACCTTGCCCTTTTCGGTTATGACCCAAAAATTTATTATTTGGGTCGAGGCCCCTATGAGGCAGCCGGGATTGGCATTAAATTAAAAAAAGGGGATGTTGCCCTGAGGACAAATTTTGGAACAGTGGATGAAAATTTCAAAATTATTGATAGAAGAGCAGGTAGAATTGAAAAGACCCAATCTCTTGTTAAAGCTATTTCTAAAATTAGAATTAAAGGAGTTAATGTTTTGATTAAAAAATCTTACGGTCATCGGATAGTATTAGTTCTAAGAGGAAAGAATATGTCTTCGGCTATTACCGACGGAGATCCTCATAAGGTGGGGGAGAAGGTTAGAAAAATTTTTCCCATTTGCATTTTTGGGAAATGTGGAGAAAGGGAGAGAGGAAAAGCAGAATTTACAGCTCATGTCTTGAATGAATTTTTAGAAAAAGCCCACCAAATTTTAAAGAATCACCCCTTCAACAAAAAAAGGAAAAAGCAAAAACTTTTACCAGCTAACTATCTTTTGGTCAGAGGAGCCGGAGAGGTAAGAAAAATTCCCTCTTTTAAAGAGAAGCACGGTTTAAAAGCTGGCTGTATTGCGGGAGGCGGGCTCTACAAAGGGATTGGGAAAATTTTAGGCATGGATTTAGTTGAAGTCAAGGGAGCTACCGGTTTCGCTGACACCAATTTAAGAGGAAAATTTTTGGCTACCAAAAAAGCCATCAGAAATCACGATTTCGTATTTTTACACATAAAAGCAACTGATAGCTTAGCCGAAGACGGGAATTATTTTGGGAAGAAGAAGTTCATTGAAAGAATTGATAAAAATTTAAAACCCTTACTCGAATTAAAAAAAACTTTAATTGTGGTTACAGGTGACCATGCTACCTGTTCTGAGTTAAAACGACATTGTTCAAGACTCTTCCCAATTTTGATTTATAGTGATAAAATGAGAGCTGATAACATTAAGGAGTTTTCCGAAAAAGCCTGCCAGAAAGGAAAATTAGGCAAGATAAAACAGCTACATTTAATGCAGAAGGTTCTTCTTTACAATAAGTAAAATTTATTGTATAATTAGCCCTGTAATAGCAAAATAAACAAATAATATAATATGACAAAAGAAATAAACAAAAAATTAATACCGATAGCCATTATCGTTGCTGGAGTTTTGATTGCCGGCGCAGTAGTTTTTGTTAATCAAGGAAAAAGTGCTCCGACGGAAGCGCAACCAGGAACTCTTTCTGCTGAGGAGGCTGGAGAGAAAGCAATTAACTTTATTAATAAGAATTTGCTGCCGGAAGGTATGATAGCTTCTCTAGTAAACATAATAGAGGAGAGCGGAATGTATAAAATCCAGCTTAAAATTGAAGATGAGGAATTCCCTTCTTACATAACAAAAGATGGCAAGCTCCTATTTCCCGAGGAAGGAGTTAATTTAGATTCTTCCTTAACGCAAGAAGTGATGAAAAGTGATAGGCCCGATGTTAAACTTTTTGTCATGTCGTATTGCCCGTACGGCTTACAGGCGCAGAAGATGTTTTTGCCAGTTTACGATTTGTTAAAAGACAAAGCTGACATGGGAATATATTTTGTTAATTATATAATGCACGAAAAAGAAGAGATAGATGAAAACTTAAGGCAATATTGTATTCAAAAAGAAGAAAAAGAAAAGTACTATAGTTATTTGAATTGTTTTGTTAAGAATGGAAATTTTGAAGAATGCCTTAACGGAGCTGATATTGATAAAAATAAAATGGATTCTTGTATTTCCCAGACCGACGAGACATACAAGGTTACCGAATTATACAACGATAAAAGCACCTGGTTAAACGGCTATTATCCCAAATTTGATGTTCAGAAAGATTTGAATGATAAATATGGAGTCGGAGGTTCACCAACTATAGTGATAAACGATTCAGTTATTGTTCAAAATCAGCAATATTGCCCCGAGGGAGATATAAAATGCACGGTTATCCCAGATTTTGAAAGAACGCCGGAAAAGTTCAAAGAAGTAATTTGTCAGACTTTTAATGCGCCGCCTTCTGAATGTTCTCAAAATCTTTCAGAAGAGTCCTTTTCTCCTGGTTTCGGTCTTGACATAGGCTCTTCGAGCGAGGGGAGCTGCGAATAGTTAAACCCGATATAATTAAATGGAAAAAAAATCCCAAGACAGAATAATTGTTTTTACCACTTCTTTGTGTCCTTATTGCGTTACTTTAAAACAATTTCTGAAGGAAAACAATATTCAATTTGAAGAAATCGATGTTTCTCAAGACGAGAAACTTAAGGAAGAAATAATTAAAAAATCAGGCCAGATGGGAGTACCGGTAGTGGAGATAAACGGAGAAATGGTAGCGGGGTTTGACAAGAAAAGAATTTGTCAATTATTAAACATTAAAGAATGATTTCATGCCGGTTAAAATAGCTATTAATGGTTTTGGCCGTATCGGCCGACCCACTTTTCGGAGGATAATTAATAATCATCCCGATTTAGAAGTGGTGGCTGTTAATGATTTGACCGATTCCAAAACCCTGGCCCATCTTTTAAGATACGATTCGGTTTACGGGATCTGGAAAAAGACGATCAAGGCCACAGACGGCGAATTATTCGTGGACGGGACTTCAAAAGGAACAAGGATTAAGGTTTTTGCAGAGACCGATCCGAGTAGATTACCTTGGCAAGAAATGGGTATTGATATTGTTCTGGAATGTACCGGAGTTTTTAGAAATTATGAAAAAGCAGAAAAGCATTTGGCAGCTGGTGCTAAAAAAGTAATTATTTCAGCTCCCTCAAAGGATCCGGAAAAAATTCCCTGTTATATTCTGGGAGTGAATGAGGAAAAATTTGATTCTAAAAAAGATAAAGTTATAGATATGGGCTCTTGCACCACTAATTGTTTGACCCCTATAGCTAAGGTTTTGAACGATAATTTTAAAATTATTAAAGGATTTATGACCACGATCCACTCTTATACCAACGACCAGAGAATTTTGGATTTGCCCCATAAGGATTTAAGAAGAGCGAGGGCAGCTGCTTTAAATATTATTCCGACGAGCACGGGAGCGGCCAAAGCATTAGGTCGGGTCCTACCCGAGCTTGAAGGGAAATTGGATGGTATTGCCATACGAGTACCTACCCCTACGGTTTCTGTTGTGGATTTAGTTTGCCAGACAGAGAAAAAGACCACGGCAGAAGAGGTTAATTTTATTCTCAAAAAGGCAAGCCAAAATGTGAAATTAAAAGGAATTTTAGGGGTGGAAGATGCTCCTTTGGTCTCTTCCGATTATATTGGTAATTCCTATTCGGCTATAGTTGATGCGGATAACACCAGAGTGATTGATAATAATTTAATTAAAATCTTAGCCTGGTATGACAACGAATGGGCTTATGCTTGTCGCTTAGCGGAGTTTGCCGAATTTGTCGGCAAGCAAATTTAATGTTTAGCCTGCAGATTAAAAAACCCCCTGGGGCGTTGCCCCATTTTTTTATTTGATTTATAATTATAATATATTCATTAAAAAATATAACAACTATGCTTAAGAAAGGAGGTTTATATTATCCAACCACAAGGTTCAAAAATAAGGCTTGGGTAAACGATAGAAAAATTTACAAAGAAGGCGAAAAAAACCCAGTTAAATTTTGGGAGAAATTAGCCAGGGAGCTTTTTTGGTTCAAAAAATGGCAAAAGCCATTTGAACACACTCCTCCTTATTTTAAATGGTTTTTGGGCGGAAAGATAAACATTACCTCAAGTATTTTTGAAGGTAGCCCTCAGGGTTGGGACAAAATAAAAGATAAAACAGCTTTAATTTGGGAGCCTGAGCCGACTGATCAGCCCTCCAGAATTTTCACTTATCAGGACCTTTTCTCTCTGGTCTCTCAGTTTGCCAATGCTCTTAAAAAGTTAGGCATTAAAAAAGGAGATAGGGTAGGAATATATTTACCCATGGTTCCAGAAATAATAATTTCTATGCTTGCCTGTGCTAGAATTGGGGCCGTGCATACGGTAGTTTTTTCAGCTTATTCCTCTTCTGCCTTACAAATACGGTTACAGGGTTCAGAAGCTAAAATTTTAATAACAGCCGACGGCTACTATAGAAGGGGGAAAATTATTAATTTAAAGCAAGGTGCTGACGAGGGAATTAAAGGAACAAAAATTGAGAGGGTAATTGTCGTAAAACGAGCAGTAAATGAAATCCCCTGGCAGAAAGGAAAAGATTTATGGTGGGATGAATTAATTAAAGATGAAAACACTAAATGCGAGGCAGAAATAATGGATTCAGAAGATTTACTATTCTTATTAGCAACTAGCGGAAGTACCGGCCGGCCAAAACAAATTGTTCATAACTGCGGCGGCTATACGGTTCAGGCATACTGGACAGGAAAATGGATTTTTGATTTTCATCCCGAGGACATATTATGGTGTACTTCTGACTTGGGGTGGATTACGGGCCATTCTTATACTTGCTACAGCCCATTGCTCAACGGAATAACAACCTTAATTTTTGAAGGTGCTCCTGATTTTCCAGCGCCAGACAGATGGGCTAAAATTATTGAAGAGCATAAAGTAACAATTTTTTATACTGCCCCCACGGCCATCAGGATGTTTGAGAGATACGGAACAGAAATTCTTAAAGATTATAAATTTGAAACATTAAGATTATTGGGTTCGGTTGGGGAACCGATTGATGAAGGGGCCTGGCTCTGGTATTTTAATGAGGTCGGGAAGGGGAGATGTCCTCTTGTTGATACCTGGTGGCAAACAGAAACAGGCGGAATTTTAATTACCTCTTTGCCGGGAATTGGTCCCTTTAAGCCAACCTTTACTGGTTTACCATTTCCGGGGACAAAATTTGATATTTTTGACGATGAAGGAAAAAGTTGTCTACCAGGAAAAGAAGGGAACTTAGTCTTATTGCCTCCCTTTACGCCAGGGTTATTGAGGGGAGTTTACAAAAATCCGGAAAAGTATTTAGAAACTTATTGGAGCCAGTATAGTAAAGAGACTTATTTTACTTCTGACGGAGCATTTAAAGACGAGAACGGCTTAATTCGCATTATTGGCAGAGTTGATGACGTGATTAAAGTGGCTGGCCACAGGGTTGCCACCGGAGAGCTAGAGAATGCCATAAATAAACACCCAGAAATTTCTGAGTCAGCAGTAGTGGGAATCCCAGACGAAATTAAAGGAGAAGTACCCGTCGCCTTTATTTGTTATACAGGGGCAGAGAATCTAGAACATTTTAAAAAAGAAGTGGTGGAACAGATTAGAAAAGAGATAGGTCCCATTGCTTTGCCAAAAGAAATTTATTTGGTTGAGGACCTGCCAAAGACAAGGAGCGGGAAAATTATGAGGAGAATTCTAAAAAGATTATTTACAGGAGAGGAATTAGGTGATTTATCCACTTTAGCTAATCCCGAAAGCGTAGAGGGAATTAAACAAAAAATAAAAAATGACTAAAAAGTCACAAAAATATATCCTTTGGTTTAAAGAAATCTCAAAAAGAGACATTCTTTTAGTTGGCGGAAAGAATGCTTCTCTAGGGGAGATGTTCTCTAAGTTAATCAAGAAAGGCGTTAACCTTTCAGATGGTTTTGCCTTGACTACCGCGGCTTACTGGCATTATTTAAAGAGTAATAGAATTGATAAAAAGTTAAAAAATATTTTTCAAAAATTTAATCCCAGAAGTATTAAAAGCCTGCAAAGAACTGGGGAACTATCTCGCAGTGCCATCCTAAAAGGAGAATTTCCGGATGATTTAAAGAAAGAGATAGTTAATGCTTATCGAGACCTGGGAAAGAAATACGTTTCAAATCCTGATGTTGCGGTGAGGACTTCAGGGGTTGCCGAGGACACACTTGGCGCTTCTTTTGCCGGTCAATTCGAGACTTATCTAAATATTTCTGGAGAAAATAATTTGTTAGAAGCGATAAAAGAATCTATTGCTTCTACCTTTACCGATAGGGCTATTGCCTATCGTGAAGAAAAAAAACTTTCTCATCTTAAGCTCGGCCTTTCTGTGGGAGTTCAGAAAATGGTAAGAAGTGACCTATCTTCCTCGGGGGTGATGTTTACTCTGGATACCGAAACAGGGTTTCCCAATATTGTTCTGATTAACTCAATTTTTGGCGCTGGCGAGATGATTGTTAAGGGGAAAATTACTCCCGATGAGTTTTATGTTTTCAAACCTACTCTGAAAAAAGGATTTAAGCCGATTATTATTAAGGATTTGGGGAGGAAAACAAAAAAGTATATTTACGGAAAGACTGGAGGGCTGAAAGAAGTCAGTGTTTCTCAAAATGACCAGGCGAGATTTTCTATAACCGATGGAGAGGTTCTGACTCTAGCTAAATGGGCAGTGATAATTGAGAAACATTATCAGTTTCCTCAGGACATTGAATGGGCCAAAGATGGAAAAACAGGTCAATTATTTATTGTCCAGGCGAGACCGGAGACCGTTCATGCTCCGACAGAGACCAGAATTTTAGAAGAATACAAAATAAAAACAATAAAAAAGCCAGTTTTAACCGGTATTAGCATTGGGAATAAAGTTGGTCAAGGAAAAGTGCATGTGATTGCCGACGTTTCTAAAATTGAAGAATTTAAAAAAGGAGAAGTCTTGGTGACAAAAATGACCGACCCAGATTGGGTTCCTGCTATGAGAATTGCTTCGGCTATCGTTACCGACGAAGGCGGAAAGACCTGCCATGCCGCCATTATCGGAAGAGAGTTAGGTATACCGGCAATAGTGGGGACAAAAGAAGCAACAAGGACTTTAAGAAGTGGCCAGGAAGTGACCGTAGATTGCACGGTGGGATTAAACGGAAGAATCTTTGAAGGGAAAGTCCCCTTTGAAGTTAAAAGATATAATTTAAAAAAGATTCCGAACCTAAAAACAAAAATAATGGTTAACATTGGTGCTCCCGATATTGCATTCAAGACTTCATTTTTGCCAAATGACGGAGTGGGTCTCGCCAGAATTGAATTTATCTTGGCGGAGAAAATCAGGATTCATCCCTTGGCTTTATATCATTTTAAAACCTTAAAAGATGGAAAACTTAAAAACCGGATCGAAGAAATTACCGTTGGCTACGAAGATAAAAATCAATATTTTATTGATAAACTGGCCGAAGGGATCGCTCAAATAGCCGCTGCTTTTTACCCAAAGCCGGTCATTGTCAGATTTTCGGATTTCAAAACTAATGAATATAGAGCCCTCATTGGCGGAGAATTATTTGAACCTGAGGAATCAAATCCAATGATGGGTTGGCGGGGTGCTTCAAGATATTACGATCAAAAATTTAAACCCGCTTTTGAAATGGAATGTCAAGCAATCAAAAAAGCCAGAGAGGAGTTTGGATTAAAAAATATAATCCCCGAGGTCCCTTTCTGTCGTACAGTAGAGGAAGGAGAAAAAGTGTTAAAGCTAATGAAAGAGAAAGGGATTGAACGAGGAAAAGACGGTTTAAGGATCTGTATGATGTGTGAAATCCCTTCTAATGTTGTTTTAGCCGAAAGGTTTTTAGAGATTTTTGACGAAATGAGCATCGGTTCAAATGACTTGACCCAATTAACTTTAGGAGTGGATCGGGACAATGCTCAAATCGCCTCTATTTCTGACGAGAGAAATGAAGCGATTAAAAAAATGATTGCCGAGGTGATAAAAATTTGTAGGAAAAAGAAGAAAAGAATAGGTATCTGCGGTCAGGCACCAAGTGATTTTCCCGAATTCGCCAAATTTTTAATGAAAGAGGGGATTGAATCAATTTCCTTGAACCCCGACACGGTCATTAAAACCATTTTAACTTTGGCTAAAATTAAGAAATAAGATATAATTATAATATATGAAAAGGTCAAACAAAAATTAAATTTAAATCCCGTTAGAAACTCTGTATTTAAGAAGAATATTCGAAATATGAAGGTTCTAATGGCGTAAAGATAATAAAAATATGGCGAAAATTACTTTATCTATCATTAAAGCAGACATTGGGAGTATTGGCGGGCATATCAAACCGAGCCAAAAGTTATTGCAGTCAGTCGAAAATTATATCAAAGAAAAAGGCAAAGGACTGTTGATTGACTATTATGTTGGACACACCGGGGATGATATTGCCATCCTGAGTACCCACAAAAGAGGCACCTTAGATAGTAAGGTTCACAAGCTCTGCTGGGATGCTTTTGTGGCCGGTACCAAAGTTGCCAAAGCGCAAGGGCTTTACGGTGCCGGCCAAGATTTGCTCAAAGAGGGGTTTACGGGCAATGTCAAGGGTATGGGTCCAGCGGTAGCTGAGCTTGATATTGAGGAAAGACCGGCCGAATCCTTTCTAATGTTTGCTGCAGATAAAACCGAGCCCGGCGCCTACAATCTCTCTCTGTATTTGACCTTTGCCGATCCCATGCATAATGCCGGACTTTTGCTTTCCCCAGAAATTAAAAAAGGATTCAAATTCGTCATAATGGACGTAGCTTATACTAAAGCTGATAGATTTATTGAACTTTATACACCAGAAAATATTTATGATATTGCTGTTTTATTGCGGGAACCTGGTAGATTCGTCGTAGAATCAATTTGGTCAAGAGCCTCAAAAGAGCAGACAGCATCAGTTAGTACTACTCGGCTCCATAACATAGCCGGCAAGTACGTTGGCAAGGATGATCCGGTAGCTTTAATCAGGACACAGAAAGATTTCCCGGCCACCGGCGAAGTCCTATCTCCCTACACCATAGGTCCTTATGTCGCAGGATTTATGCGTGGCTCTCATATTGGCCCTTTAATGCCGGTTAAAAAAAATTCAGCTATCTCCTTTTTTGACGGGCCACCTGTAGTGAGTTGTTTAGGGTTCTCAGTAAAAGATGGCAAGTTAACTGAGCCAGCCGATGCTTTTGACCATCCTTACTGGGATTATGTTAGACATTCTGTTTCTAGGAAAGCAGAAGAAATACGGCGACAAGGATTTTATGGAGCAGCTATGCTGTCTATGTCTGAATTGGAATACACTGGAGTTGTGGCAAGTCTTAAAGAACTGGAAAAGAAATTCGTTATTAAAAAATCTAAATAACTTGTCTATCTAAAGAATGAATTCATGATAAAATAAAAACAGAGTAATGCTAGGCTTATCGGCAAAAATTAGAAAAGAATTTGGTAAAAAAACGGAAACTCTCCGAAAGAAAGGCATTTTGCCGGCGGTTTTGTATGGGCCCGAAATAAAATCAGCCCTACCTTTAGAATTGGACTATAAAAGTTTTGAGAAGGTTTATAATACAGCTGGAGAAAGCTCTTTGATTTCTTTGGAGGTAAATGGAAAGAAGTTTTTAGTTTTAATCCACGATCTAAAAAGAGATCCTCTAGAGGAAAAGCTAATTCATGTTGATTTTTACCAACCGCGACTTGAAGAAGAAGTAGAGGTGACCGTACCAATAGTTTTTGAAGGAGAACCAATAGCGGTAAAAGAGTTAGGCGGAACCTTGGTTAAAAATATTTCCGAGCTTGAGATAAAAGCTTTGCCTCAAAAGCTTCCTCATGAGATTAAGACAGATATCGGAAGCCTCGAAACCTTTGAAGATCGTGTTTTAGTTAAAGATTTGAGGGCGCCGGAAGGCGTGAAAATTTTGAAAGATCCTGAAGAAATTGTTGCTTTCGTTTCGCCTCTTGAGAAAATTGAGGAAGAATTAGTAAAACCGATAGAAGAAAAAGTTGAGGAAGTAGAGAAGATAGAAGGAGAGGAGAAGCCAGAGGAAGAAGTTGAAGAAAATAAGTAATTATAAATTATAATAATTAGAAATTTTAACTTATGCCCCTTCGCATTCTAAAGATAGCTTTATTACTGACCCTTATATTAGCTGTAGCTCTGCCGTCGTTCTTTGTCCTAGCGGAGATGACTCCTGAGCAGGAAAGAGCACAGCTGGAAAAAGAATTAAAAGAGCTGGAAGAAAAAATCAAACAATACGAAAAAGACATTACCCGGACCGAGACTGAAATACAAAGCCTAAGACAGCAAATAAGTGCCTTAAAAAGTAAAATCAACCAATTAGATCTGGAAATTCGCCGGAGTAATTTAATTATTAAGGATCTTGGCTTGCAGATTCAGGATACCGAGGGTTCAATTGAAACCACTTCTTTAAAAATTGAAGATTTGAGAAAAAAACTAGCCGGAACATTAAGAACTATTTATGAGGAAGACCAAAAATCTTTAGTTGAGGTTTTACTTTCCGAAGAAACGCTTTCTGGTTTCTTCGATAATTTGATGGCCTTAGAAACCCTTAATTTAAAAAGCCAAGAGCTTCTTGGAAATATTAAAGATTTAAAATTTAGCCTAGAAGAGCAAAAGGGCAAATTAGGCGGAGAAAAAGACAGCTTGGAAGAAACAGTTAGATCCCTAGCGTATCAAAAGCAGGAATCGGAAGCCGTCAGAAAAGAACAAGAGAAGTTAATGGGCATGACTGAGGCCCAGCACCAGCAGTACATTGAACAGAAAGAAATCAGCGAGCAGCGAGCATCAGAGATTAGAGCAAGAATATTTCAACTAGCCGGCATTCCAGAAGTTGAGATGCCCACTTTTGGCGAGGCACTTGAAATAGCTAAATGGGCACAACAGCAAACAGGGGTGCGGCCGGCCCTTCTTTTATCAATTATTACTCAAGAATCAGCTCTCGCAAGAAATGTCGGGCAGTGTTATCTTGCGGACCTGAATTCTGGTACAACATATCATATTGCAAATAACAGGCAATTTCCCCGCGGAATTAATCCTACGCGTGATTTACCAGCTTTTTTACAGATTACTAAAGAACTTGGGAGGGACCCCCTTCGCACCCCCGTTTCCTGTTGGATTGATGTTGGTAGGGGTCCTAATTACGGATGGGGAGGAGCTATGGGACCGGCTCAGTTTATCCCCTCTACTTGGATGCTGATAAAAGATCGGGTTTCTTCAATTACTGGGAGCTCATCGGCAAATCCTTGGAGCGTCCGCGACTCATTTTTAGCAGCTGGCCTATATTTGCGCGACTTGGGTGCCGCTTCGAATGAATTGTTGGCTGCCGGAAGATATTTTGGAGCGCCCGGCCTATTGGCTTACGATAGTACCGTCGTACAACGAGCGAACTGTCTTCAAATTTTCATCGACAAGGGAACAATATCTGACCAGTGTCTTCGTTTGGTTTTTATTCCTTAATCACGGCTGACGAGAGGGCTCTTATTATCGGTTCCAGTTTGCCTTCCATGATTTCTTCTATATTATGGAAGGATTTTTTTATTCTGTGATCGGTGACCCTATTTTGAGGGAAATTATAAGTTCTTATTTTTTCTGCTCTCTGGGCCTTGCCAATTTGCAGTCTTCTTTCTTGACCCATTTTAACGGTTGCTTCCATTTCTTTTCTTTCTAAAAGTTTTGCTTCCAGAATACTTAAGGCATTTTCCCGGTTTTGCTGAAGACTTCTTTCTGTTTGTGAAGTAACCACTAAACCCGTGGGCAAATGGATAATCCTTATGGCTGTCATTCTTTTGTTGACATATTGGCCGCCCGGACCCGAAGATTTGTAGGTATCAATCTTTAATTCACCGGGGTTGATGGTGATTTTCCCCTTTTGAGGTTTTGGCAATACCGCTACAGAAACTGTGGAAGTATGAATCCTGCCCGATTTTTCGGTAGCCGGTATCCTTTGAACACGGTGGACCCCAGCTTCTGTTTTCATTTTTGAAAGAACTTCATTGCCGGAAATTTCAAAAACGATCTCCTTAAAACCATTTAAAGAGCTTGGTCGGGAATCTAAAAGCTTTTCTTCCCAGTTTTGAAGGTTAGCATATTTTGAATACATTTTAAAAAGATCAGCAACGAATAAAGACGCTTCTTCTCCCCCGGCTCCCGCCCTGATTTCTATAATTACCGCCTTAACGGTGCAATTTTTTTCTTGAGATTCTGATAAAAATTTTCTTAATTCCTCTTCCAATATTTCTCTCCTTTCCTCTAGTTGAATTATCTCGGTTTCGGCTAGAGAAAAAAGCTCTTTTTCTTCTTGGGATTTCAAAATTGTTTTATTTTCTTCAATTTTACTTTCTAGGTCCTTAATTTCCTTTTCCTTGTTAATAATTTTTTCAAGATAATTTTTTCTTTTCATTAGGTTATCACTTTTGTCCCTATCAGAAATCAGCTCGGGGTCAGCGAGCTGTTGTAGAACCTCATTATATTCCTTTTTTATTTCCGTAATATCGGGCATAAACAAGACGATACCAATATTCGTATAATTAATATTCTATTCGTGAACTAGTATCACTCATTTCTTCTTCTTTGCCAATCTTTTTCTGAATTTTTCAACCCTGCCTAAGGCGTCGATAATCTTTTCTTTACCAGTATAAAAAGGATGACATTTTGAACAAATTTCAATCTCAATAAACTCTTTGGTTGAACCAACGGTAAATATGTTTCCGCAGGCGCATTTAACCTTAGCGTTTGGGTAGTACTTGGGATGGATACCTTTTTTCATATAGTGTAATATTACAATATATTATCAGGGAAAGCAACCCTTGATTTGTTTTTTAGATTTTGATAATATTATTAAATTGAATTTATTTATATGCCAGAAACAAAGGAGAAAAAACTTGGTTTTGATATTAACACTGAGGAGATGGCTCAAGCTGGCCTTCATTTTGGACACAAAATTTCTAAGATTCATCCAAAAATGATACCCTATTTAGCTGGTGTAAGAAATACTATTCATATTATCGATTTGGAAAAGATAAAAGAGAAACTAGAAGAAGCCTTGAAGTTCATTCAGCAATTAGTTCTGGATAACAAAATTTTGTTGATAATTGGTACCAAAGTCCAGGTTAAAAGCCTTGTTGAAGCTTTTGCTCAAGAGCTAGCCTTGCCTTACGTGACAGAAAGATGGCTAGGAGGAACTTTTACCAATTTTGAAATAATGAAAAAGAGGATAGCCTATTTTAAAGAATTGGAAAAAAAGAAAA
>Ga0111215_101_pt1 | contig 146628 bp, 140 predicted proteins | sample DeeMarSWOR152_54_FD_80364 | JGI IMG/M metagenome (GOLD analysis project Ga0111215, IMG submission 80364) | Parcubacteria bacterium DG_74_1 | reverse complement strand
TATCAAAATCCGTTTCCTGGAGATCATAGATGATGTTTTGCCCCTCAATGTAGCCCAACTCAGCCATGCCAGCTTTAAAACCGTCGGCTGCATCGGCAGCATAAGTCAGGCCAGATAACATACCCACCCGATAAACCCTTTGAGGCTCTTCTTCAGTTTTTGACATTAAGAAAAAATAAACACCAACAATTAGCAGGAGGATTATTATTAAGCTGACGAGAACTTTTTTATTCATAATTTTCAATTTAATTATTGTCTAATTATATTCGACCTTTGATTATTCTATTTTACCTTACCAAACGCCCCTACTCAAGCTCTTGCCTAATATTCTTGTTTATAATACCCCCGGGGGGATTTTCTTTATCTTTTTTATTTTGACGTTCTTTGATTACTCCAATCTTACCATAGCTTCAAATTTTCTCCGGCAAGCTCTTTTTTTTCTTGTTTTTGCTTTTGAGGCAATCTTTTTATTAAGCTATAAAATTCATAATTTTTTAAAAGTTGAGCGACTTTTTTTTTATTATACTCCCCCCAGGAGCATTTTTTAAGATCGAAATCTATCGGTACCTTTTTGCAAAGCTCGGCCAAATCTTTAGAAACAAAAGCTTGCTCCCTGTATTCTAATAGAGTTTCTTTAAGCTTTGGTTTAATTCTCTTGGTTTTTTCTGAGTTTTCTTTAATTTCCTTGTATAAATTTTCTAAACTGCTAAATTCTAAAAGCAGCCCAACGGCTGTCTTCTCGCCTATACCGGTAACGCCAGGGATATTATCAGAGGGGTCACCCCTTAAAGCCTTGAAGTCGAGGAGCTGCGCCGCTTCTAACCCCTGAAATTTTTCTCTCACTAATTCTTCGTCATATAAAACAATATCTTTTATTCCCCTTCTTAGGGAATAAACTTTCGTTTGAGAATTAACAAGCTGTAGATTATCGGTATCGCCGCTCAAAATAATAATTTCTAATTTTGGCAGAACCTGCTTTCTCAGGGCCAAGCCGGCAATCGTACTAATAATGTCGTCGGCTTCATAGCTTTCTTTTTCAAAAATTCGAACATTAAACCCTCTCAAAACTTTTTTTACCTTGGGGATTTGCTGGTATAATTCCTCTGGAGCTGGTGGCCGTTTAGCTTTATATTCTTTAAATTTTTTATGTCGGAAAGTTGGCCCCGGTAAATCAAAACAGGCAACCATAAAATCCGGTTGAAAATCTTTAATTGCTTTAAAAAAGACTAGTAAAAATCCATAAACCGCGTTTACTATTTCCCCTTTTTTAGTGGTTAAAAGAGGGAGGGCGTGATAGGCTCGGTGAATAACGGAATTACTGTCAATAATAATTAGCCTTTTCTTTTGATCAACCATATTTCCCGGCTGTTTTTGTCGACGAATTGAAATTTCAGAATCAAAGATCCCCCAGGTAAAAAATTCTTTATTTTATCAGCCCACTCAATAACCGCGATGTTTTGATGGTCGGAAATAATCTCTTTGAACCCTAAATCCAAAATCTCTTTCGGCTTTTGGATTCTATAGCAGTCAATATGGTAAAGGTTTTTAAATCTCGGGTTCTTAATCCTGAACTTTCTCAAAATAACGAAGGTCGGGCTTGACACCTTTTCCTTTATTCCTAGCCCCTGGGCGAACCCCTGGAGGAAGGTTGTTTTTCCCCCACCTAAATCTCCTTCTAGACCGATAATCAATCTTTTTCCTGGGTTAGCTTTGAGGATTTCTTTGGCTAAAATTTCCCCTAATTTTTTGGTTTGAGCTGGGCCCTTGGTTAGGTATTTTTTTCTCATTTGACTTTTAAAAAAGAATGGGATAGATTTAAACAACTGAGGGGCTTGTTTTAATTTTAACTCTTTATGCCTGAAGTTTCAAAAAAGATTACCGGCGAGGTCATGATTTCCACGGCAAAATTCTCCCAGCTCAAAAAGGAGGTAAAAAATATCGCCGATTTCAAAGAAAAAATTGTCACCTCTTTTAAAAAAGAGGTGACTGAAATATTAGAAATCATTCTGGGGGGAGCGATAGCCTTAGAGGTTTCCGATATCCATATCGAACCATTAGAAGAAAAGGTAAAAATTCGCTCCCGTGTTGACGGGATTTTACAAGACGTTTTATTTATAGAAAAGGGAACTTACGAAGCCCTCTTGTCTAGAATAAAGCTTACCTCTGGCCTTAAATTAAATATTACTGACCGGCCTCAAGACGGCCGGTTTTCTATAGCCCTAGAGGAAACTGCTATAGAGGTTAGGTCTTCGGTCCTGCCGGCTGAATATGGAGAGTCAATTGTACTACGAATCTTAAACCCTAAAAACTTAATTGACATGGAGTCTTTGGGCATAAGGGAAGGCCTTCTCCAAATTTTCAAAAAGGAAATAAAAAAACCGAACGGAATGATAATTGTCACTGGACCAACTGGCTCGGGGAAGACGACTACTCTTTACGCTTTTCTAAAAAAACTCCAAAAACCGGAGATAAAGATCATCACCATTGAGGACCCAATTGAATATCATTTGGAGGGAATTTCCCAAACTCAAACGACCCCCGAAAGGGGCTACGGTTTTGCTTCGGGTCTAAAATCGATAATGAGACAGGATCCAGATGTGGTTCTAGTGGGAGAAATCAGAGATCTGGAAACAGCTAGCATCGCCCTCCAGGCCGCCCTAACCGGCCATTTAGTATTTACTACTTTACATACCAATGACGCAGCTGGGACAATAGCCAGAATCCAAGCCTTAGGAGAAAAGCCAGTCAACATCGCACCGGCCATTAACCTAGCTATAGCCCAAAGATTAGTCAGAAAAGTTTGTAAAAAATGCGCCAAATTTGAAAAACCATCAGTGGAAGAGTTCAAAGAAATAAAAAAGGAATTAGGTTCTTTAAAAATAAAACCTCATAAGGTTACCACAGCAACAAAGATTCTTAGGGCGGTTGGATGTCGGGATTGTAACTCTACCGGTTATCGTGGGAGAGTGGGGATTTTTGAAGGCTTTTTAGTCGATGACGAGATGGAAAAATTTATTTTGACCTCTCCTTCTATCGCCGCTCTAAAAGAAAAAATAATTAAAAAAGGAATGATAACCATGAAACAAGACGGCTTAATAAAAGTTTTAAATGGAGTTACGACGATGGAAGAAGTAAAGAGGGTAGCAGGGGGATAACTCCTAAGCCAATTTTTGGCGTGAGAATAAAAACAGCCTCCCAGAACTGGGGGCCAAACTTTAGCGTTAGGAACTTAAGTTTAGAATTTTTCCGAGGAGTAGCTTCGCCTAAGCCAAACTATCCAACTGAGAGAAACTCCAGACCCCCAGTTCTGAGGCTGTTTTAATCTTAATATTATAACAAATTATAAAAATTTTGTCAATATCCTTCTACTCGCGCCCTTCTTAGCTGCTTTCTCTGAAGTAATAATTTAAACCTTTAAGAAGGGGTAAGATTAGGGATTTTTTCTTCATAATAATCATTTTCAGCCTGATTCTTCGGAGCGATTCTTTCTTGATTTATCGGGGAAATTAGATTAAAATATAGAAATATGAGCGGCCATTCACACGCCAAGACGATAAAAAGGGGCAAGGAGGCGAGTGACAAAAAAAGGGGGCATACCTTCTCTAAAATGGCCCGTCTGATTTCGGTTGCCGTAAAAGAAAGTGGACCAAACCCAGACATTAATCCTAAGCTAAGAATAGCTATAGAGACAGCTCGCTCGGTGAACATGCCTAAAGATAATATTGATCGGGCAATAAAACGAGGAACTGGAGAAGACCTCTCGGCTGAAAAATTAGAAGAAGTAACCTTTGAGGCTTTTGGGCCCGGCGGTGTAGCTATTGTCATTGAAGGAATTACCGATAACAAAAACCGTGCCTTAGGAGAAATTAAACAGATCCTAGTTCAACATGGAGCTAAAATGGTCGGGGAAGGCGGGGTACGCTGGATGTTTGAGAGAAAGTCGAGAGAACCCGGTTCTTTAGAATGGGAGCCGAGACAGAAAGTTGAAGTTTCTGTCAAAGACCGAGAAGCCTGGGAAAAACTCTTTGAGGCCTTGGACGAAAATGAAGCAGTTCAAGAAATATATAGTAATTTAAGGGAGTAACATGACAAAAGAGAGCGAAATCAGAAAAAGAGCGGTCCGGATACTGGAAAGACAGAAATGGCTTATCTGGTGGCCATCACGAGCAATATTTAAACAAAACGATATTTTTGGAATCTTTGATTTAATTTGTTTTAAAAAGAAGGCCGGCAGTCTTAAGTTCGTCCAATTGACTACCTTGCCTAATTTATCAACGCGCCGAAGGAAAATAAAAAATTTTCTTAAAGAACATCAGCTCTCCAGGCAGAATTCAGCCGATATCGAAATTTGGGGGTGGAACAAGCGCAAAAGGGAATTTAAAATAGAGTCAATCCAGGGGGCTTGACAGTCTTTCTTGACAAATTATAATACCCTTAGAATCTTTCCCTTATACTAAGTGACTATTGTTTTTTATGGGAAAATGAAATTTGTGTCTGCTATTATCTTAAGGCAGGCAACCAAAAGGTCGGGGCTATCAGACGAAGAATAATTAAATCGAACTATGACTTACGAAGACAAAACCTTCGCTCCAATTATCAACCAGGAGGCAGAAGAAGCAGAGGAAGCAGGAGAAACACAAGAAGAAGGGGCAAGCACCGAAGACACTGAAGGAGGAGAAGGAGAATAAACTACTAAACCCTCAGAACTCACTGAGGGTTTTAGTTGGTTAGCCTAATAAATTTTCTTTTCCCAACCCGGAGAACCCGGTTTCTTTTTATTTCTATCGCCTTATGCCAATCGCCCTCAATCCTTCCATCTACTTTGACCCCCCCCTGTAAGACCAATCTTTTAGCTTCCGATTTTGAGGAGGCTAGTTTTGTTTTAACTAGCAAATCGAGAATATTCAATTTTTTCTCCTTAATCTTGACCTTGGCAATAATCTTGGGCAATTTTTTCTCCTTAAAAACACTCTCAAATTCTTTACCGGCAATCCGGGCTATTTTTCTCCCGTAGTAAATACTAACGATTTCTTCGGCTAGTTTAGCCTTTGCGTCTTTTGGGTTAATTCTGCCAGACTTTAAATCTTTTTCTAATCTACCTATTTCTTTTAAAGAAACTTCTGTACAAAGAGTAAAGTATCTAATAATAAGACTGTCAGGAAGCGACATCAGCTTACCAAACATATCATCGGCACTGTCTGTAATGTTAACAACGTTAGCCCAGCTTTTACTCATTTTTCTGCCATCGATCCCTTCAAGAAGAGGAATAGTTAAAACAAACTTCTCTTTATTCTTGTAAATCTTTACTAGGTCTCGGCCGGCTAGCATGTTAAAGGTTTGGTCGTCCCCGCCGATTTCCATGTCTATATCCATAGCTACCGAGTCATATCCTTGGTAAAGCGGGTATAAAAACTCATGAAGACCAATTGCTTTTTTCTCTTTTAGTCTTTTCTGGAACAAGTCCCTTTCTATCAGTTGTTGGACGGTAAAGTGGCTAGAGAGCTCGACCACTTCTTTGTTGCTAAGCTTGTCTAGCCATTTGCTATTAAATTTTATTTCGCAGGGATTCGCTTTTGATTCAAAGTCTAAAATTTTAGCCGCCTGCTTTCTGTAGGTCCTCGCGTTTTGTAAGACTTGTTGATGAGAAAGTTGTGTCCGCATGGCCTTTTTATCTGAAGGGTCGCCAATGCGTCCAGTAAAATCGCCAATTAAAAGAATAGTTTTATGCCCCAGGTCTTGGAAGCGGCGCATTTTCCACAGAGAAATAGCGTTCCCCAGATGGATATCTGGGCTAGAAGGATCAATCCCGTTATAAATTCTTAGCTTTTTGCCAGCCCCCAGGGCTTTTTCCAGCGATTTATGGCTAGGGTAAATCGCTTTCACTCCCCTACTCAAAACTTGTCCAAATTTTTTTGGCCTATGCTTAACTCTCATATCTTGAATTTTAACATAAATTAGGATATATTCAAATTACGCTCGGTAGTAGAAATTCAAATATTACCGCGGCAGTGATAATACTTAATATTAGTTTTGCTACTACTGCGACGTATGCCCGAAAGAAAATATCATCGCCAAACTTATCAAAAAAGAGGACGGAAGATAGTCTTTATTTTGAAGCTCTTTTTTTTCTGTTTTCTCTTCTTTGTTTTTTGTTCTTTGTCTCTCTTTATTTACTATGCCAAAGATCTTCCTCGCCCGGAGAAATTTATCGAGAGAGAGCTTTTTGAGTCAACGAGAATTTATGATCGGACGGGCGAAGTTCTTTTATATGAGATTTACGGAGAAGAAAAGAGAGCCTGGGTTTCTTTGGAAACAATACCGGAGTGTTTAAAACAGGCGGTAATCGCGACTGAAGACGCTAACTTTTATCAACATTCAGGGATAGACCTAAAGGGAATCGTCAACGCGGCTCTGGCTAATTTAAAGATAATGAAGCCAAGTTATGGCGGTTCGACTATCCCACAACAATTAATCCGCTCAACTTTTTTGACCCTAGAAAAGACAGCCGAGAGGAAGACCCGCGAGATTATCCTTTCTTTAGAATTAGATCGACGCTATTCCAAGGAGCAAATTTTAGAGTGGTATTTAAACCAGATACCTTTTGGCCGGAACGCCTACGGAGTAGAGGCGGCCTCTCAGGCCTATTTTGATAAACCGGTTTCGGAAATCTCTCTGGCTGAAGCGGCCACCTTGGCTGCTCTAATCAAGGCTCCTAGTTTTTACATGACCAACCTAGAAGAGCTTCTTACCCGAAAGGATTATGTTTTAAGCCGGATGGCTGACGAAGGGTACTTAGCTCAAGAAGGGGCCGAAGAAGCAAAAAAGGAAGAAGTGGTTGTTGTCGAGATTCTTCGCTCAATCAAGGCTCCTCATTTTACTTTATGGGTCCAGGGGCAGTTGGAAGAAAAATATGGGAGAGGGTTTCTAGAGCAAAAGGGGTTAAAAATTTTTACCAGTTTAGACTGGGAGCTTCAGGAAATAGCCGAAGAAGTGGTCAAAGAAGGGGCGGAAAATAATAAATCCAGTAACGTCCACAATGCCGCTTTAGTGGCGATCGATCCGAAAACTGGCGAGGTCTTAGCCATGGTTGGCTCGGCTGATTACTTTGGCGAGTCTTTTCCTGAAAACTGTCTTTCTGGAATAGATTGTAAGTTCGATCCCAAGTTTAATGTTGCCGTTGGGACAGAAACTTCGCCTGGCCGCCAACCTGGCTCTTCTTTCAAGCCCTTTGTCTACGTGACCGCTTTCCAGAAAGGATATAGCGACAAAGCAATTGTTGATGATTCGCCGACCTGTTGGCCTCAAACAAGCGGGAGTTGGTGCCCCCAAAACTATGATGGACTTTTCCGGGGGCCGGTGACTCTCCGTTCGGCTTTAGCTCAGTCTTTAAATATCCCCGCGGTAAAAGTCTTAGATTCCTTAGCTGGGTTTTTAGACAGTATTGAAACTGCTCGGGCTATAGGAATTACCACCTTGACCGACCCACAAAAGTATGGGTTGTCTATTGTCTTGGGGGGGGCAGAGGTAAAACTACTAGACATGACTTCGGCCTATGGAGTTTTTGCCACCGAAGGGTTAAGAGTACCGCCGTCTGCAATTTTAAAAATTGAGGATTCGAAAGGGAATACAATTTTTGAGAATAATAAAACCCCGGAACGGGTTTTAGAAAGAGATGCGGTCAGGCTAATAAATGATGTCCTTTCCGACAATGAAGCCAGGGCGCCAATGTTTGGATGGAGATCAAATTTATATTTTGAGGATTACCAAGTGGCGGTTAAAACTGGGACAAGTGACAATTATCGCGACGCTTGGACAATAGGCTACACTCCCTCAATTGCTGTTGGGGTTTGGGCAGGCAATAATGATAATTCGCCAACGGTAAAAAGGCCAGGAGTGATGCTAGCCGCTCCTATGTGGCGGGAATTTTTAGGGAAAGCCTTATTAAGGTTTCCTAAAGAAAATTTCTCCAGGCCAGAAATACCAATAACTCCTTAATTTTTTATCTTATTACCACCCCACTATAATCAAAGACTGCCCAGTTCTTTAGAAAATAAGGTATCTCCCAGTAGAGTCTCCCGACCCAGGGATCATTAAGGATAATTCTTGATGGGCTCTCGGGGAGGCCAACAAACCCAATCCCCAGCCTAGCGTGCATCTCTTTAAAAGCTTTAACATATTTCCCCTCCGGGGTATACCAAGAACAATCAGTTAAACTTCCGGTTGGCACTATCCCCCAGAGGATTACGGGATTCCCTAATTTAATCTCAGTTATTATTTTCTCTAAGCTCCAGTCAGAAAAAGCTTGGGCTTCCCGCCAATAATTTGCTGCTTGAGCTACTGGTTGCCAGTAGACTCCGTACCCGGTCTTGCAGACTTTCCCCTCGATATCGCCAACATAGACTTTGTAGGGGTCGCCCCAGAGGCTGTCCCTCCGGGGACTCAAATCACAGCCAATTCTTTCCATTATTTCATCTTCAGAGACAGAGACTCCCTTCCCCTCTAAAGCCATTTTGAGTGAGGCCGCCTCACAAGACAATGGGTAGTCTTGCCAGTCCAAAGAGATCTTTAGCATGGTCACCTCTGGGGCAGGCTCAGCTGGCACAGGTTCAGCTGGGGCAGGTTCAGCTGGGGCAGGTTCAGCTAGGGCAGGTTCAGTTATTTCTGTCCCAGGGGAAATTATCTCTTCTTGGTCTTTGCCCTCTAGCAGAACCGTTTCGGTTGAGGGCTGAGTTTTAAAAGTAAATTCATAAGCGCTAGCCTTGTCTAGTCCAAAGCCTTTTATGTTTTCTATGCTAACTAAATAGAGGGTCTCTGGCTCGAGGTTAACAACAGGAGTAAAGGTCAAGGTTTTAAAAAGGTGATTTTTAATTAAGGGATTTTTAAACTTCCACTCCCCATAAACCTCGGGAGAAATAGATAGCCGGACCTCCTGACGCTTGATAGGTTTATTAAGTTTTATTATAAGGGGAGAATTTAGCAATACATCGTCTGCCCCTTTTTCTGGGGAAAGGTCAACAACTTTAGGGGGCGAAGCCAAGGCAAAAATTTTGTCCAGCGTTACCATCAGAGAAACGAGCATCAACCCAAGAAGCAAGACAAGGAAAGCTTTAATTAAAAAACGATTCGCTTTTCCCATTTCAAGCTTTTTGTTATTCTTATTTTTATTAAAAAACCCATTTCTGGGCATTTTTTCTAGGTTAAGTCCGAAAGACCAAGACATCAACTAGCCTTAATGGGCATCACGACATAAAGGAAGTCCTCGGCCCCAACCGGTTTCAAGACTGCTGGTTCTTCCTCGCTGGTTAACTCAAAAATTACTTCCGGGGTTTTTATTTTCAGGAGCCCTTCGGCTAAAAAACGGTGATTAAAAGAAGCAGAAAGAGCCCTCCCCTTTGTTCTCCCAGAGAGAAAGCTTTGATATTCTCCAAGGTCTTGATTCCGACTAGAAACTTCTAGCTTCCCTGCTTGAGGTAAAATATTTAGCCTAACCTCGTTAATTTTCCCGCTAAAAAGACTAGCTGATTTAATTTGGTTCAAAAACTCGTCCCGCGAAAGAATGACCTGGGTTTCAAATTTTTTAGGAATAATGGCTTGGTAATCCGGGAAGTCTCCCTCAATCAGCCTAGAAATAAGATGGACTTGAGGATGTTTGGCCTCGGGGAGCGTCGATTCAAACAATACCTGGTTAGGAGAAAAATAAATTTTAACTTCTTTTTTGCTTTCACTAAAAATATTAACAACCTCTCTGGCGGTTAAATGGGGCAAGATGAAGGAGTATTCTTTGGCCAGGGGTGATTTTAAGAAGATCTTTTTCTCCCCAAGCCGAAAACTATCAGTGGCTACTATTTTTATTTGCTCTTTTTGAAATTGAAAAAAAACCCCGGAAATCTCTGTGCGAGTTAAAGAGGAAGAGGTGATATCAAAAACTTGAGAAAGCGCCTGGCAAAAGCCTAAACCGTCTAGGCCAATACTCTCTTCTCGGCTTATTTGAGGCAAAATGGGGAAATCATCCGGGTCCAGGCCTTTTATTTGCGATTTATATTTACCGCTTTTAATCTTAAGAAATGGCTTCTCTATTTCTAGTTCTACAGGGCCATTCGGTAAAAAGTTTACGAAATTCAAAAGGAGCCGTGCCGGGACAACAATTTCTGCCTCTTTCTCGCTTTTGGCCAAAGCCCACCACCGTATACCAATTTCTAGGTTAGTGGCCGTTAAGGAAACAAGGTTTTTTTCTCCTCTCACCAAAACGTTGTTTAAAATAGGCAAAGAAAGAGACTTTTGCGCAAGTCTTTCGACGGCGCTAGCCCCTTCTTTTAGTTTTTCTTTAAGAACTAATATTTTCATATTTTTATTATTGTTGTTATTACTGTTCAAAAGGGGAGATTTATCTCAAGGGCCAAAAGGGGAAACTGTGAAAAAGTTATTTAATAAACAGTGAGAACTCTGTTTCTAAAAAAAGAGCTATTTTGGAAAGAAATTATCCACTAAAAATCCTCTGCTTAATCAAGGTTAGCTCCTCTCCCAACTGCTCGCTTTTTTCTAATTCCCTGACCACTTTTCCATAAGCGTGTAGAGCCGTAGTATGGTCTTTTCCACCGCATCTTCGCCCTATAAAGGGGAAAGAGCTTTTTAGCTCTTCTCTCAGCAGATACATAACAACCTGCCTTGGTTTCACTACTTCTTTTTTCCTTGAGGAAGAAAGAATTTCTTTTTCTTTTAGGTCATAAAAATCAGCCACTGCTTGGATTATCTTTTTCACGCTCACCACTTTACTAGGACTTAAAATCAGGCTTTTAAGCAATGTCTTAGTGGCGCCTAAATCAGGAGGCTGGCCGTTGAGCTTTTGGTAAGCGACTAGACGATTCAGCGCCCCCTCTAGTTCTCTGATGTTTTTTTGGATATTAGTAGCAATATAATTTAAGACTTCTTCTGGAAAATCAGTGCTTCTCTCTAGGCATTTAGCTTTCAGAATAGCGATTCTGGTTTCATAGTCTGGATAACCAATGTCAGCGATCATTCCTCCCTCGAAACGAGATCTTAGCCTCTCGGTCAATGCGGGGATTGCCTTTGGGGGCCGGTCAGAGGAGAGGACGATCTGTTTATTTCTTTCATAGAGGGCATTAAATGTATGGAAAAACTCTTCTTGAGTTTTTTCTTTGCCAGCTAAAAATTGAACATCATCCAAAATTAGGACATCAACCTTTTGGCATTTTACTTTGAAATTTTCGATCTCCCGGGTTCTAATTGCCGTCACCACTTCAGAGGTAAATTTCTCGGACGGGAGATATTGCACCTTTTTTGAGGGGAAGTTTTTAATCGCCTCATTCCCGACTGCCTGCAAAAGATGAGTCTTGCCAACCCCGACTCCTCCATAAATAAAGAGAGGATTATAAACCTGCCCAGGGTTTTTAGCGGAGGCAAAGGCTGCTGCTTGGGCTAGCTCATTGAAGGGCCCAATAATAAAATTTTCAAAAGTATAGCGAGGGTTAAGACTTGTTCGACGATCAATCTCCAGTTCCTGAAACTCTAGTTGTCCGTCCTTGGGGATAGAAACGGGGACTCTTTTTAAGATCCTTAACCCCGATTTGCTGATCCCAAAATTTACTTCCTTGATTCTTTCATCTAGGCTGTGTAGAATTTTAAAAATATTTTTGCCGTATTTATTTTCTAACCACTCCTTAACAAAAGAATTGGGGGTAGAAATAATTACTTGCCCTTCTTTTTGAGAGGCAATTTCCGTGTTTTTAAACCAAGTAGCAAAATTGGCTGGAGAGATATTTAGTTGAATTTGGGCCAGAACTGCCTGCCACAACTCCTCGTTAGACATTTTAATATTAATAGATTTTTAACTTATTAAAAACTAAACCAATATGAGTCTTAAAGCCCCTAAAGCGCCTTTTTTATTATACTATAAGTTAAAAGCAAAGCAAGCCGTGATAAAGGCCAGATTTTTGTTAATATCTTGGGGAAAAAGTGTTAACTTTGTGAAACAACAAAAACGACAGAGCTTCGGTAGTCTAGCAGGGAGAATTGACCTCGTTTTTTATTTTTGGTATGTTAAAAGAGTTAGCAATTCAAAAGAATTATTTTTATTTCTGTCCTTATGTTCGTTCAACAGAATCTTAATCTATGAGCATTACTTACCAACCAAAAAAGAAAAAAAGGAAGAAGGCGCACGGCTTTAGAAAAAGAAAGAGGACAAAAGCGGGGCGGAAGATCCTAGCCAGAAGGAGAAAAAAAAGAAGACGGAGGCTTACGGTTTAAAATGTTGCCAAAAATAAATAGACTAAAACGGGGAAAAGACATCGAGAAAGTTTTTAAAAGAGGTAAGGGAGTCAAGGAGGGCTTTTTGGTTTTGAAAGTAGTTAAAAATAATTTTAGAAAACCAAGGGTTGCTTTTGTTGTTTCTCAGAAAATTTCCAAAAAAGCTACCTTACGCAACAAAATTAGAAGAAAGCTAAGCGAATTAGTCAGACTTAAAATAAAAAGGGTTAAAAAGGGCGTGGACTTGGTTTTGATAGCTGCCTCTGGGCTGGAAGAAAAAGACTTTTGGGAGATAAACGAAACAATAGACAAGCTATTCCGAAAAGCAAAATGTTTCGAAAAATAATTTTAAAAACTATCAAATTTTATCAGGTCGTGATATCGCCAAACCTGATAGAACATTGCCGGTTTTACCCGAGTTGTTCGGAGTATACTTATTTAGCCATCGAAAAATATGGCTTACTTGAAGGAATCCGGAAGGGGATAAGAAGAATAATCAAATGTTATCCCTGGCATCCGGGAGGAATAGACTTCCCTTAAGTTAATTTTTTAAAACATGGAAATACTAATCAACGTCTTCAATTCAATATTATATCAGCCCCTTTTCAATGCCCTGATTCTACTATACCAATATTTACCAGGGCGGGACCTCGGGATAGCCGTGATTATTTTAACTGTGTTAATCAGGTTACTTCTTTACCCCTTGATGGCTCGGGCGATAAAGTCTCAGAAAGTTTTGGCTGATCTTCAGCCGAAAATTCAGGAAATCCAAGAAAAGTTCAAAAACGACAAAGAGAAACAAGCTAAAGAGATGATGGGGCTTTACCAAAGAGAAGGGATTAACCCCTTAGGGGGCTGCTTACCTCTCTTGATTCAAATGCCAATTTTACTTGCTCTTTTCCGGGTCTTTATGGCCTTTAAGGACGGCCTGGGGGCTGCCCAGTCGACGATTCTTTATTCCTTTGTCCCCTTCTCTGGTATCCCTGGAGAGCCAATGTTCCTGGGGCTGTTGAATCTGGCCCAGCCTAGTTTAATTTTGGCAGTCCTGGCCGGTGTTTGCCAGTTTTTTCAAACTAAAACCATTAGCCCAAAGGTTAAAAAGATCAAAACTTCCGACCAGATGGCTAAATTTTCTGGGACGATGCAAAAACAGATGCTTTATTTCTTCCCGGTTTTCATTTTTTTTATTCTGTTGCGGCTACCGGCCGCCATCGGCCTCTACTGGATAGTAACAGCCTTATTTTCAATAGGTCAGCAGTATTTAGTATTTGCGAAGCAGCCCTCGGTTGACTCGGGCTAATTTTTATGCTGGCCAATACTAGTATTATTAAAACATGCTCACGCAACAAGGCCTAGAAACAATTAAAAAAAACGTCAGGGAGTTCTTCCAGAAGACTACCTTTCAAGTTGAGATAGAATTTTTACCCCAAAAAGATTCAGCCCTGCCAATTAATCTAAAAGCTGAAGACCCTCAGATTTTAATTGGCGACCAAGGGCAGACGTTGGCCGAAATTCACCATCTTTTAAGGGCGATTTTGAGAAAAAAAATAGAAGAGCCATTTTTTATTGATTTAGATATTAATGGCTATAAAAAGAAAAAGTCGGAATATTTAGAAGACCTGGCTCGCTCAGCGGCCGATGAAGTTGCCCTGACGAAAAAAGAAAAAAGCTTACCGCCGATGCTGGCCTACGAAAGAAGGATTATTCATTTGGCTTTAGCTAGCCGTTCCGATGTTAGTACTGAAAGTGTCGGGCAGGAGCCAGAAAGAAGAATAGTGGTCAAGCCCTGTCTTTAGGCTCCGGCCTTGGCTCTTTTTATTTTTAAAATATCTTCCGGGGAGGTAGTAATAACCTGATCTTCAGTATAAGAACCCATCACTTTTATCGATACATGTTTTTTACCAGCGAAAAATATTCCCTCTCCTACCTCGCATTCCAATAAAAGATATTTCTCTTCGTCGGTCAAATTAAAAGTTTTTTGGACGATGTCGATAGTAGCTGGTGACTGCTTCATCAAAAGCTGGAGAGAAGAATTAGTAATGATCGGCTTTCCATATTCTGACTTCATAAAGTCTTCAACGTCCTGCGTGATAGTGGTCACTCCTAGCCAGTATTTCCGGGCCCGCTTGCAGATTCCGAACAAGAAAGAAGCACCATCCTCAGATTTCATTATCCACCAAGCCTCGTCAATCACTAAAATTCTTTTCTTCATTTCAGAACGTACTCTATTCCAGATATATCGCATAATTATAAACATGGCGATCGGCCTTAGCTCGTCTTCCATGTCTCTGATGCCGAAAACTACCAGAGGTTTTTCCATTGAAATATTAGTTGGTTGATTAAAGAATTGACCGAAAGTTCCTTTGGTAAACTTTCTCATTCGCCTGACCAAGCTCTCAGCTCCTTCCATCCCCTCCAGAACTGTCTCTAAGTCCTGCATTAAAGGGGTTCTTTTTTGCCACTCCGAAGGATCGGTTTGAGGGGCGATATCTTTGGCGGCGTAAGTTTCGGTTAAGGCCCGGTCTATAATAGCATCTTCTTCTGGGGTCAGTCCCCCCAGCATAATCCTCATTAACCCAACTAGGTTGAGGATGTTGGTCCTTAGGACGTCTTCGGGATTTTCGTCCTCTCTCGGGGAGGCTAAATCAAATGGGTTAATATGGTGAGGGCTAGCCAAAGAAACGTTGAAGAAAGAACCGTCAACCGCGTCAGTCAAAAGCTTATATTCGTTCTCCGGATCAATAATGATTGAGTCAACGCCGAACATTAATTGGCGTAATACTTCTATCTTAACCATGTAGGACTTTCCAGCCCCCGACTTAGCAAAAACGACGAAGTTTGAATTCTCTAAACTAAAGCGGTCGAAAAGGACCAAAGAATTGTTGTGACGGTTAATACCGTATAGGATTCCTTCGTTGGAGCTGAGATCGAAGGAAACGAAAGGGAAAACAGAAGAAAGGGCCTCGGTGTTCATTGGGGTATAGACCTGTATTTGGTCCAAGCTATAAGGCAGACAAGAATTGAACCCTTCCCTTTGTTGGTAGAGGGCCGGCTTGATATAAATTAATTTCGCTTCCAGGATTGACCTTAAGGTCCCTTCTATTTCTTTTAAATCCTTCTCTGTATCCGCATAGACAGTTAAATAAAGGCCCAATTTAAACATTTTTTCCTGGGCAGTTATTAGTTTATCTCTGAGGTTCTCCAGGTCGCGGTAGGCGATTTCTAAGGCCGGGTCTCTAATCTTTCTTTCTTTCTCTCTTTCGGCTAACTCGACTTGCACTTCGGTTATTTTTTTTCGCAGTTGCTTTAGCGTATCTCCGGTTTCAATCGGGTGTATATGAAGACCGATGTCGATTGGTGTATCCAAATTAATAATTGGCGAAAACCAAGCCGTACTTAAATATCGAGGGTAAGAAAAAATAAAAAAGGATTTAGTAAGCCGGTTACCTAGCTTTAGGTGGTCAGAACTTAAAACAATTGAAGAAGGGGCGATAATGTCTTTTATCCCAATTTCCGTAGTTTCAAAAACCTTTTCCGGAATTTGCCGCCTCTTTTTTAAAAAAGGTATTTTCATTGTGTTATTTCCGGTGCTATTTCCGGGTAGTAGCCAACCTCGGCTTCTTCGGGATGGTATAGCCCCCAGAAAAGCTCAATTAACTCGGTAGTATTTAGGGGGGTGCACTGTAATCCGCATCTTCTCAACCCCAAAGCCACAAATTCCATTCTTTGCCAGAGCTGGGATTTGGCCTGTTGGAAGCGTTCTTCACTAAGGGTAGCGATTTCCTCTTGTGCTAAGGGTTTTTTCTTAGGCTTCAGGCTTGGGATCTCAATTAAGGTAAAAGGGATAACCGCAAAAAAACTTTTTGACATAATGGCGCCGCCGCCAATCAAGTCCCCAATGAACTTTCGGTAATCGCTAGTCTGAACCTTTAATAGCTCAATTTCTTGGGCCCTTTCTAATTCCTTCAATTTTTCTAAATAACCGGTGATATTTAACCTACGCGACTGGACAACGATTTCAATTGAGAAATCCAGAGAATTTAGAAAGCTTTGAAATTGATAAAGGGTTGCATTTTGTTCGTCTTCTGATTTTAAAGCAAAGTTTAAAGAAGAAACCATAATCACCCCTCTTAGGGATCTATTTTTTAGGACGATCACGTCTCCTTTAATTTGCTCTATTTCCAAAAATTGTTGAGTAGTCGTTTGAGCCATTTTACTTAGTCTTAGTTTCTAGCTTAGTTCTCATCTTTTTTAATCGGCTAGCTTTGGTAGTTTTTAAGAAGGGCTTACCGTTCTTTGGTTCTTTCTTGATCTCCATTTCCTTGGAGAAGGTTACTAGCGCTCCCTTCCTTTGCCAAATGTAAAATTTAGAGCCGAAGCTAAAGCGGATAAAATTAGCTAAAACGGTTGGTAGCCCTCGTCCACCGATTTTTAAGAAAGCCAAGCTTACCCCCACGCCCAATGTTATTATCAATAATACTAAAAAAAGAAAGAAGTTGGTTTTCCCAATTGTGAAAAAAATAACGATACAAACAACACCAGCAGCCCCAATAAAAAGAAATTGCTTAAAACTTAGGGGGCCGATTAATTTCGTCTCATACTCAATAAATTGAGGAACGGTAAATCGCATATTACTCAATAGGTTCGCGATAAAGATCTCTTTCCGTCCCCTCCGGTTTCCTCTCTTGACTTAATTCTTTTGAAAATACTTCTTTCAGTGGCCCGGTTGCTGGAGAGGAAGTTGAGGGCTTGGCTGGCGGCTTGACCTCTGTTTTATATAATTTTTCCAAACTCGTTTTTACCGGATAAAAGATAAACCGAAAAATTTCTAGAGCTACCTTTTTCGCCGTCTTCTCTTCGAGATCTAAATCTTTCTCAAGGGCGCCCTGGAAATCATCCGGCGGTAGAATACCAAGGAGAACTTCGCCGACTAACTCAGCAATGCTTGGGATTTTTTTTTCATTAATTTCATTTTTGGCACAAACACTGCGAATACTACTAGCCGTCTCGGCAGAAAGAATTACCTCCCTTAGCTCCTTGGGCAATAACTTATAAAGCTTCCAGAGATCTTCCTTTGTATATTCTTTTGGCATAAATTCCGTTTTTTAAACTATTTTACCTCTTTTTCGATTTTACCACAAACACAAATAAGGGACAAACAAGAAAGACGGTTTTAGAGGGTCGTAAGTCGGGCGGCCTAGAAGTTGACAAAGTTTTTATGATATGATATAATTTTGTTGCTCAAGGAAAATTAAAGATTCCTAGGGCTTTAAAACTGAATACAGGAGGCAAAGCAGATGGCACAGATATGGATACCATTAATAGTGGTGATAGCGCTGGCGATATTAGCTAAGGCATTCATCAGGAGGGTTCTTTTCCCTGAGTACTGGGTAGTGGATCGGAATGGAGAGTTGATAGAGAAAAAGCCAGGGTACCGCATTTTGATACCTATAATTGACAAGGTTTATGCCCGCGTGAAAACTAACATCGACTACTCTATCCCTCTTTTTGGCGAAGAGAAAGAACATTCGGTCGACCTGGCTATAGGGGGAAGAATAAGACTGAGCAGTCCTCAGATATGGATTATGGTCAAAGAACCAAAAACTACCGTGAAAGAGGCGTCAGACTTTGAGAAGCAAATCAGCGATATCGCAGAGCATAGACTTGCCGGTGCAATCAACGTATTAACCCCCGACGAAGTAATGGTGATGCGTGCGCCGAAAGGAAGCAAGGCAGAAAAGACGGCAGCAAAGGAACTGTTGGTGAAAAAGATAGATGAAATTATTGGTGAGTCGCCACAATTGATAGAGTTCCTGCAAAGAATTAAGGTTGATTACCGGGGAATTACCATAGCGGACTTTGACTTTGAAGACACCCTGGCCCGGAAGAGAGAAGAGATTGTCACAACGGGGATGGACAAAGACATAGGGAAAAACCGAGGAGAGGCAAAGACAAACGAGTTGTTGGCAATTGGAGAGATAGCAGAAATCCTTGAAAAAAAAGGATTTCCCCCTTCCGAGGCGCAAGAAATTAGCTCCGAGCGTTATCAGGACCACCTAGTAGCTGAAAAAGGGAAACTTCAGAAGGTTGTCTGGCAAGGAGGAGGTGGCGATATAGCAGGGCTAGCTGCCCAATGGCAGAAAGGGAATACTATACTGGGAGAAGGGCCGGCAGAAAAAAAAGGAGGGGAGACGGGAGAGGAAGAGCTCTTGCCGGAAAATAGGACAACACCAACAGAAGAGCCGACAGGATCTAGGCCAAGCGAAAAAAAGCTGAAAGAAATGACCCTGGGGCATGCGAGAGAGCAAGACGAAGCGAAGGGAAAGAAAAAATGAAAAAAGGTTATTTAGTATAACCAAAAGCGGGAAAGCACTTGCTGTTTTCCCGCTTCCGTTTTATATTTTTGCTAGCCCTACTATTCGTTGCTAAAGATTAAACCCTAATCTTCGACCAGCTGTGTCTTTAATAAACTGATGTAATTGAGGGTTTACTTTTTTGAGCTGCCCCATTCCTCCTATGCCTTTAATCGCTCTCTCTATAGCCTTGACGCCAGCACTACCGTGTGTCTCGTAGAGTTTTGCTATATGACGGCTATCCCAGCTCATAATAGCAGCTTTCATAATGTCATCATTTGTAAAAACTTTTTCCGAGATGAGGCCTGCTCTATTTGGCTTCATCTGGCCAATAATGCCAGATTCCGGTTCACCCTCGATCCGGTCCTTATAGACTTCCCAATCTTGCTTCCTATATCTTTGCGCTATATTAGTTATTACCCTTGATAATACATCGGGTCTAGCGCTACTGATGTCTTTATGAGCGTCATATTTTTTAGCCGCATAGTAAGTGCTAGCTATTTCTGTGTTAGACAGCCCTAAATCTCTTTCAGCCTCCCTAAGGTTATTATCTTTTATGATTGCCCTGAGCGCAGCAGTCCCTTCGATGTCATTTTTAGCTGAACGGAAAGTAGCCATCTGGGCAGCAACTGTTTGTCCGGCTAGCTTTTTTTCTAATTCCTCAATATCCTTTCTCCTTGCCTCAACTGCACCTGGGCCAAGAGTATATCCGGTTTTTCTTCTTAAAGCATAAAGAGGGCCGACAACTGGTTTTGCTAATCTTCTCCACCCTTTTAACTCCGGAGTTTGAAGGCTAGCCTCTTTTTCTGCAAGCCTTTGTAGTCTGGGGCTCTCAGCCACTACCTCTCTAGTCCCTCTTCCTATGCCTCTGGCGAGGGGTCTTACTCCGGCCGACCATACGGTGGCTCCGATATTTCTTGCCAAGCCCGTTATTTCGTTGGTTATGGCTGGTACGGCTCTTCTGCTAACAAAGAGAAGAATTCCAAAATAAACAATTGTTATAAGGTAAAATAACATCTGTTTACTTACCCCCCTCCAGCTTACAAAAGGAATGGCCGCTAGCCAGGGGTTATCCAATTCTGCCGGTATTATGCCTTGGATGCCGGCACACCAGAGAGCCAAGAAAAACAATAAAAATATTCCGACAAAAACCCACTGAACAAGATGGTTAAACCACTCTTTCCAGTATTTTTCAGTTTGAGGCAGAATCAGAGAGACAAAGGCCAAAGGAGACAAAATGGCGAGAAATTGAATAATATATACCCTAGCTGTAAAAACAAAAATAAAGATAAGGAATACTCCAGACAATAGGAAGAAGAAGATAGCTTCAATCGCCCATCCTATTATCAAGGGCAAATACATGGAGACAAAAAGGATTCCGATAATAAATTCTCTTATTGCCCCGGCTCCTGGGATAAGAAAGGTTATTAACCAGCCCCCCAACATTACCGTAAAGTTCCTAATTATTTTTGATTTGCCTCCAGTCAGGACATCTACCACCGCGCCAAAAAGAGAGTCGCTACTGGGCATTGATTTTACGCTGTTTAAAATTGAATTGTAAAAAACATCGGTAACATCCAGGGCCATTTCAATAAAAAGTATGCTGAAATTAAGCAAAAGAGCAACAATAAAGAGCTTAATCAGCATCTTTTTTGTTGCAACGGTATCGATTTTTAAAATAACCTGAAAGGCAAGAAAAATCAAAATTAATATTAGCAGCATATTGGCTAAGCCAGCGGTAAAATGCCACCCCTCTTGGACCATAGGCGTTTGCAGGTCTACCCAGGTAGATTGCGCAACGATTACTTTATCTAAAATGTGAGCTGTGGCATTTAAAGCAATCAGGCCTGTAACGTAAAAAATAAAAGTAGTCAAGATTTTTCCCATTATAGGGCCAGCAACCTCCTCAGTGTTCTGGGATACCATATCAAAATAATCAAAAGGCCCGGGAATCAAGCCGGCCCAAGCTGACTGGGGCAAAGCTAAAGAAAAAATCAGTACCGCAGTTAATCCGATTAAAAAGAATTTATTTGGTTTTTGCATAAGATTTTGGTTTTCATGGTTGCTTTCCCCGAGGTGTAGCTACTAATGTTACGCACTCTACATCTCGATCAGTATAGTCTTTAACATTAGGATAAGTACCATAGATTTCAGCAATTCTATCGCCGCATCCTCCCCATCCCCATGGTAAGGTACCCACAGCCAACTGAAAAGTACAATTCCCATCGCTAATAAAGTATTTTGGGATAGTAATGCTATAGGGAATGTCAAAAGTTGTAGACGTAACATTATAGGGATCACAAAATCCCGCAGCGCCCTTCACAGAGTCATTTGTTGTTACAAATATGTCCCCTCCATATTTTCTCTTTAACCCTTCTTCTACTAAAGCTATGATTTCGGTAGAGCTACAAGACGGGAGCTTCCCTGCGGCTATTTCAGCTGGCGTCATCGCGGCTAACTTGTCGGTTTCGCAATCTGCAATCGCCTGGTTTATTGGCAGCATTAGCTCATCTTCTGGATTGTATTCTTCATTACAGTTCGTACATCCGTAGCAGTTAATTTGTCGCCAGACTTGTACCGATAATGGTTCGTCGAGATGGGGACCGTTGCTAAATATATATCCTCCAGGATGGCTCTCATTGACTGTTTCACCCGCCTCCATATACCCCCCTGCACCTGCATAAGATGTTGAGGCAAAAACATACCCCCATTCACAAGGGTAGGGGCTCCTTTCAGCGAAGGTTGAGGTGGTGGTTTCGACAACTCTAGATAGATCTAGTACAAGCTCGGGAAAGCGAGTAAATTGAGGATTAATTGTGTTCAAGATTAGCCAGGAGCCTAATAACAAAGCTAGCCCTATAAAGGCGGACTTAACCCTGTCTTTAGCTTCTTGCATCATGGCCGGATTACCGGTCGAAGACATATATTGGAAGCCGGCGATCAAAAGGGCAATAAAGACTAGTAATCCGCCGAGAGAAATTCCCCATTCATAAAAATACCTAATCAGCTCCGGGATTCCCTCGTCAGGGAAAGGATGGCCTCCTGGCGTATCGGGCCAGGAACTCCTGGTGGCGGCCAAAGCCGAAGAAACCATTGCCAGCAGACCGATGAGAATTATTGAAATTATTAGTCTTGTCTTTTTAGCCATTGTTACTTTAATATAACACAGGTTTATTCTGTAGGCAAAACCTGGGCTGAGTTTAAAATTTGTTCCGCTTCTTCTTGAAACGACTCCCAGTCGGAAGCCAAAGAGAAGACCAATATTGAATAAATATTGTCTTTGGTCAAAATAATTTTCTCTTCTCCGGTTGTTAAGTAACCAGACTGTTCCTGGTTTATTCTAAAGTGTGACATATTTTCTTCAACCCTTAAGCCTTGAATTTCTGTTTCAATTCCCCGGTCTGCACCGGCAGTTTTTATTTCCCCAATAATCTTTTCTAAACCTCTCTCTTCTCCAAAATTCAATTCCTGAACTATTAACCAGGCCATTTTCGTTTCTTTTGCTTTGACCTTTATTGCGTAGAATAATGTTTTTGCGTTTTCGGTATCTAGAGTGGCAAAACTAAATTCGGAATCTTCAATTTTTTGCCAAGAGTCAGAATAAGAAATTTTTAAATCACCGGCCGGCAATAAAAACTCCTGGAAGGTTTCTAGCTCTTGAGATTCCTCTTCAAACTCAAGATCAATCTCGAGGAAATTAAGATTAAATGGCTTTGCTTCAGAAAGAACCCTTTCAAAGCTCTTGTAATGCCACCAGCCAATAAGGCTCAGGGCAAGAATTAAAACAAATACCCCTATTAATAAAAGCTTGGCAGATTCTTTCATCTCTTAGAATTTAAAATTGCCACCAGGTGCCAAAAATCCCCACCCGATAGCCGAATATACCCAAGAAAAGAGAAATAGCTGTCCAGGCAAGGAGAACAACGACTAAGCCAATTCCTGCTGCTTTCCAGAGCGACTTTACTGTCGCTAAGGGTTCGGGATTTTGTGCCTGCAAGGAGAAGTAGAATATTGCTCCACTAGCCAGCGCCAGTAAGGCCAAAATAATCGGGATGGCCTTCCACAAAAAGAAATCAATAATAACATAAACCATTATAAAGAGATGTTTGATTTGGCATCTTTCGGTTTCGTCCCATGGAGTATCAGGATGATTTGAGGTCCTGCCGCAGGGGACTAACCCTCTTCTCATTTCAACTTGCGCTGGTATCCCTGGGATTGCCTTCTTCGCCTCCTCTAGAGTCTCATCTATTACATCCCCTTTTATTGTTGATAACTCGCCATCTGTGAGCAGGATTTCTTCTATAGCTTCGGCCAGTTGGGGATCAGTTATACCTATATCCGAGATTGCGTCTATTATGCCGGGCATCAATTCAGCCCACTCATCTTCTATCATTGTCGTTAACATACCCGGTATTTCAGCCGGGTCCGATATCTTTAGAACTTCTTCCGGGAGCCTTGCTAATAATCTTTCTAATAATTCATCCGCCATTGTTTCGAACAACTTCTTTGCTTTTTCTGCTACTCTTTTTGCTACCTCCTTAGCTATTTCATCATGGTCTATATATCCTTCGGCTAGCACTTGCTCTAAAATACTCCTTGGGACTTTCGGAGTTAGGTCTGCTTGGTTTAGCCACTCGGTTGAGGAATTATTCTCCAGGATATCAAACGTTGCTTGATAAACTATAGCTTCCACTTTGTCGCTGACCTTTCCTGGTATCTCTGTAAAAATTTTAGGATAAACGAACTTTTCCAGCAGGTCCCTTAATACCTCTTCTGAAACCTCTTGGATGGTTTCTTTTGCAACCAGGATTAATGTTGACGAGGCGCTCCAGTCTCCTGCGGACAGGGGTTCGCAATTTCCAGCCAAACAAGCTCTGACTTGCCATTCATATTCGCCAAGACATTTCAGTTGGTGATAGAGTGAGTTTTTTTGAATAATTTCTGTTGTAGATGCTCCCTCTTCTGCCAGACACTGATTCCTATTTTCTGCCGGCGAGGCCTTATTATATTGGAGTTTGAATTCGTAATATTTAGCCCCCGGCACTCCATCCCAGCAAAAACCGTGAATGTCGGTGGTGAGAATAGTGGTGCCGTCTTCTGGCCAAAGATTGCCCGGCGTCCCTAATTTAAAAGTGGTAAACCGATACTCACCGCTCCAGTCATCTCCGCAAAGTTCTCCGTTTGCCTTGGCGCAGGTTTTAACCTGCCAGGAAGAGCTTGCCTCTTGAAGTAATTCGGGATAATCAAGGGTAATTTCTGCTCCGCCGTCTACTATCTTTTCTTCTCCGTCAATCTTGAAAATGTAAGATTTAGCTCCTCCGACGCTTTCCCATTTAAAAGTTACCGGAATTACCACATCAGTAGCGTTATTCTCTGGGGAAATAAGCTTCGGCGGCTGGCCGGTGGTTTTAAAATAAAAAAAGTCTGACCAGGTGCCTTCGCATTTGTCAGGCTCGGCGTGATAACCCCAGCAGGGTTTCACCCGCCATTTATAAATAGTTTCTAAATCTAGCTGGTTGTAGTTCAAGACGATAACGGGTTGGGTAGTGGTCCCTGTCATTTTGGGGACTGCCGCACCTTTCTCATATATTTCATACCAAGAAGACATTGTTCCAAGGCTGGTTAGCCACTGGATACTAACTGGAAAACCGACGGGCTTTTTCCCGTCGGGGTCGTTTTCTGGAGAGGTCGCTTGCGCCACTAACAAAACAAAATCAGCCAGGGAAAATTTCCATTCTTGGCCGAATTCCGTGCAATCTCCAGTATGGTCATCTCTACAGGTAGCCGCTTGCCAGGTATAAATGAAGTTTTTTGTGAAGAACTCGTAAATACGGTTCGAGAATTCGGTAGGGTGGTATGCTGAATTTGGAGTAGCGCCCGGAGTAAAAGGTTTTAATAGCTCTGGGTTACATTCCTCTTCCCCTGATTCCGTGGCATATGGGTGGCAGACTTTGTCGCCATTTTCAATTAAATAGAGGAGAAGCTTATGGGAATATTCATAACAGGCCTCGTCTTGATAATCCCAATAATACTGAGCCCCGACTTCTGCCCAGGCGCCAACGCATTCAGTGTTGGTAGGATACTTCCTGCCGCTGCAAAGGCCGCACCACTCGATTGAACTGGTAGCTGGAATATTTTCTGCCTTTCCAGTTCCTACCCAGTCAGGGTCGTAAGGTAGTTTTGGTTCAGGGGCTGGGCTAGTCTTAAATTGCCATTCGTTGCTCCAGGGGCCGCAGACATCGTCTAAATCATCTTCAACAAATATCCCGCTTTCCCTTAACTCCTCTTTTTTGGCTGCTGCCTCGCCAGGACAGCAACCGGGACAGTAATCTTCTGCGAACTCCTCTACGGTTATAACCTCTTTGATATCAGGACAACAGGCTCTTACTTCCCACTTATAAGTCTCATCTGATGCAAACATACAAGAACAGGGCGGAATAAATTCTGATTTTGGTAAGACCTCAATATATTTATCGATCTCCAATTCCTCTTCCCTTATTCTTTTTATTTCTTGCCGGTTTAGCCCTACTTCTTCTCCAGCAGCTATTTTTTCTTCCAGTTCGTCTATTTTCTTTAATGCCTCACAATCTCTTATTGCCTCATCGACTTTATCGATTTTAATAACATATGACTGTGCATAACCCTCTGGCTGAAGATAGCAATAATCTTGCCCTCCTCCTAGATGGGGGCATTTTTTTGTACACCCTCCGGCATCTGTCTCGTATTTCTCCCGACAGCTGCTATCGCACCCTTTAAAGCACTCTTCTCTATAAAATTCCAATATCCTATAAGGAGTCAGCCAATAACCGTCGGGAAGTAATTTGTTAGCTTCTGCTTGGGCGCCATTGTAGCAATTTTCTCTACAAGTTTTTTTGCATGCTGCCAAGCCCTCACTTTTATCATCAAAATCTTTATCGCTCGGCGCTTCATAGCAGGCCCTGTCTCCGGTCTCACAGTCTAGTACTTGCTGGCATTCACTGTCTTCTTTCCAGCCGTCTCGCCAGCCTTTGACATCATCCCAGTCTAATTTTACAGGTAGATAGATATTGTCACTATCCATTCCTGCTTCAGGGTTGCATTCATCTAGGGGATAAAGAGGATTATTGTAATACCTGGGATCTCCCGATGGCGCATCTAGGCATTCGCCATCGCAAAAACATTCTGGTTTTCGGTAACGACTCCATTTCTGACACTGGTCTGTTGCATCACAAGGGGGTTCCCTTACTGGTTTTTGCCAGCTTTGGCACTCTTCACATATTTCTCCTCCTATTGGCTCGCAATATACGCAAATCTTTTCGTCTTCACAATCCCCGTCTTCACAAGGTCCGCCTTCAACTTCAGCCCAGCACTTTCTGACCAAGATATCTCTATCACAATCCGGGGAGTCGCATTTGTATTCGGGCCACCCTTCTTCACCATCTTTACTGAGAGAGCAAGACAGACACTCTGTCTCAACCCAAAAACCCCAAATATCCCAGTACCCACAATCAGTCTTCCCGCATTCCCCGACTTTGAACTCTTCGCCGCACTCAGTCTTATATGTTATGATTCCACACTCGGCTGCGCATTCGCCCGGTGCTGTGATGCAAGCAGCAAATGATTTCCCGGGGAAAATTAATATGAAAGCGATAATAGTTAGACTGATAAAGAAAGGGCCCTGCTTATTTAAAGTTGCCATAATAAGATTTAAAAATTTTTGTTAATTTTAACCAATCTTTAATACTTAACGTTTCGGCCCTTTGGCTTGACTGGATATTGCTTTCCCACAGCCAAGATCCTATCTTCATTTTATCAACCTTTAATTTTTTAAACAAGTTATTTATTAACTGTTTCCTTGGCTGAGAAAAGCCGGCTCTTACGATTTTGAAAAAATAGAAACGGAGAGACGCAGATAACAGCGCAGATTTATACGGAATAATTTTGATAATAGCTGCATCTATTTTCGGCTGAGGCCAAAAAGATTTTTTGGAGACATAAGAGATTATCTTAGGATCAGCGTAAAATTGCACTGAGACTGCCAAAAGATTCATTTTGGGCGGCTTGGCGCAAATTCTTTGAGCCACCTCTCTCTGGACAATCAAAAGCATTGATTTAGGCTGAGTATCGGCTTCTAAAAATTTTCTAATTGCCGGTGCAGTTAGATAAAAAGGTAGATTGGCAACAACTTTATATGAATTAGGAATCGGTAATTTAGAATTAAGAATTTTTAGAATATCGCCCTGAGTAACCTTAACGTTTTTGACCTTCATTATCCTTAACTCGTTATTCAAAATTCTTATAAGACTCGGGTCTTTTTCTACAGCCATAACTTTTTTTACTTTTTCTGCCAACTTTTGGGTTAAAACACCAAGACCTGGGCCGATTTCTAGGACAACATCCTCTAGTCTTAGATCGGCTGCTTTAATAACTTTGTTGACAGCCCCTTTGTCAATCAAAAAATTCTGCCCCAACCCCTTTGAAGGCTGGACTCGGTATTTTTTGAGTAAGTTTTTTATTGCTGCCTTAGGGCCTAAATGCATTTAATTATTATATCATAAGAGTCTTGCTTCCTTGCAATCTCGTTCGTGTGCGCGGCATAGTCACGTTTCAAGAGAAAAGCCGCCTTTTGTCTCTGGGAGGGGCATAACAACTTTCTTCTCCAGGATTATAACGGGACTTGACAGAAATCCGTGTTTTTAAGACAATAGAGGAAGGACCTATGTCCCCTGATGAGGACCCTATTAGAGGATTGATTTCTAATGGGGCAAAAATTAGAAAATACCTTCATCCTGTTAAATTATTGTTAAGGCTATTTAACGGGATAAAAAAAATTAAGGAGTCCCAAAAAGACCCTTTCTCTTTTATGGGGGTAATCTCGGTTACCCTTCTTATTATTTTTGCTATCTTGCCTTTCTTGAATATTTTTCCCGGGATTAACAGAAATTCACTTTGTTTGTCAGGAGAATTCTCTTTTTTAGCTGCTTCCCCCGAAATCTTTTCGGAAAATCCTTCTCAAAATCACTTTCTAAAATCTACAAACGAACCTTTAGCTGGATCGCCCAGTCTTCTTCTGGTCGGGAAGAGCAGTCTCCGGGCAGCCACGCCGCCTGTCACTGCTTCTCCTCAGGTTTTAGGAGCTATAGTTACAGTTCCTGAATTTGAAAACGAGGAAAAAGTGATTATCGAATATATTGTTGAGAGCGGCGATACTTTGTCGTCTGTGGCAGTTCAATTTGATATTTCTCTGGAAACTATTCTTTGGGCGAATAATTTAAGCAGAAAATCAGCACTAAAGATTGGCCAAAAGCTAGTTATTCCGCCGATTTCCGGAGTAATTCACCACGTTAAATCCGGAGATACTGTTTCCGAGATTGCCAGAACGTATAAAGGGGGGGCAGACGAGATAGTGGCCTTCAATGATCTTTCTGACGAAAATGATATTTATATTGGAGATATTCTCATTATTCCCAACGGTGTGATGCCATCGTCTTCGGCTAAATCGGCAGCTACTCACCCTCCCCAAACACCGCTTGGCTCTGCTTACTTCATCGCTCCCACCAAAGGCAAGATCAGCCAGGGGCTTCATTGGTATAATGCGATTGATTTTTCCAACCCTTGTGGCGCGTTGGTCTTTGCCGCAGCTCAAGGAACAGTTCAACGGATAGGCTACGGGTGGAACGACGGCTACGGAAATTATCTAACGATCCTTCATCCTAACGGCGTGGTTACTCTTTACGCCCATTTGTCAGAAATCTCAGTCAGTAGCGGTACCGATGTCTCACAGGGCACGATTATCGGTCGGATAGGAAACACGGGCTATACGGTTGGAGCTACTGGCTGCCATGTTCATTTTGAAGTTAGAGGAGCCCAAAATCCTTTTGCCGGATATCGCCTCGGCGCCCAGTTTTAGAAAGAAATAAAGTAAAATATTGATAAGCCAGAAATAAAACTGCCCAGTAATGGGCTTCTCAAAAATGGAGAGGAAGGGAGGGACAATTTGTCTCTCAGGGCAACTTATCCGATAACTCCACGATTTCAAAATGCTTCAATCCGTATGAGGCATTTACTTCTACCTCTACAACTTAAGGCTCTAACCCGGCAATCACTGCCGAGAAGGCTCTTGATGACATAAGAGCATTTTGAATATTATTGACAACTTAAGCAAAAGCGTGACTCAGGAGAGGCCTTGAGACGTTCGACTGAAATTCCTTTTTGACATTTTTCGCACTTTCCGTACGTTCCCTTTTTGATTTTCTCCAAGGCCAAGTCAATGTTTTTTAAACGGAGTTCCAAGCTGTGCTCAATAGGTAACAGAGTGCTGTATTCTTCAACTTCGTCAGCCGCTTTTTCTAAAGCGGCACCGCCAGATTCTCCGCCATCGTATTTTGGGAAAACAGTATCCCAATCACCGGGCAGCTTTTCGTCCTTTTTGGCAATCTTTCTTAGCTGCCTTTCGATAGTCACTTTCTCTTTTTCCAAGATTCCTTTTAGTTCGCCAATTAATTTTTTATCCATTTTTTAGTAGTGTTCCGCGTAAGCCCGTATTGTCATCCGTGTAAATCCGCTTCCGCCCTTAACGAATTGTTCCGTCTTTTACCGTAGGATCATGGGGTAGAGTAGTGTCTATGGCTTCGCCGTTGGTCGAGAGTAAGAGTTCTGTCCACTGATCCTTTGCCGAAATCCTGGCTTCATTAATGAGGGTAGCAATTTTTCCTTTTTGACTCATTTCCGGAGTAAAACTAATTTGAAAAGCGGCGGTCAAGGGGTCTTCTAGCGCTCCTGTTCCTGGCTTGACTTTGCCAACCTCCCAAGTTACTTCGCCAAAGGCCGCTGGGGCTACCTTGGCTAATAAATCATTAAGTTTTGAACGGGTTAACTCGTCAACCTGGCCGCTAGCGGGAAGTCCGCTGGGGTCCAAGATTTCCTCTTTGTATTTTTCTTGAAAGCCCTTTAGGGCCTCACGGGTTGTCGGTCCGAAATAACCAGTGGCTGGAACGGACGCCGGATAGAGACGAGGGACTTCTGTCTTGAGGATAAGCTGGAGATATGTCACTTCGGTTCCTCTCAATCCTTCGTATAATGATTTCTCAAACCTGAAAGTCGTTGGAATATCAGGATAAGGATTTATTACCGCAGGGGAGGTTGAAACCTTTATTTCGCCCTGAGCGGACTTGATACTTCCGATAGAAACCCCAGGAGGAAGAGAGGCCTTGACTACCGTGTCTTCTAGCCAGTTATAGTAATTTTCAATTTTCCAAACAATTGTATATTGAGTAGCTTCGGCAACTCTTGGAGGCTGGGGACCCGAATTTTCAAAAAATCCGTCTTTGTCCCTAAAATAACCTTCTTGGATAATTTTCACCAAAGAATTAACCCGACTTCTAAACTCTCTTTCAAAACCTCCTAAAATTACCCGATTACTTATCAGGGCATTGGTTTCAGATATATCTTTTGGTTTATAGTCGTCTTTCAAGGTAACCCAAAACTCAACCTTTCCTTCTTGACCTGGGGTTAAATATCTAAGTTCTGGGGTTTTTTCTCCGTCCCAAGAAATAAAATTTGTTCCTTTGGTAAGTACTCCTGAGGGGGCATCAACAGTTTCTAGGTCAAAAAGGGGCCCCTCTAAAACCGTAGTCAAAGACAAGTCTCTCAAGGGCTCCTCTTGGATGTTTCTGAAATAAATTTCGTAATAGAGTTTCTCCCCAGAATAAGCAAAATACCTCTCTTGATTATTGATTTTTTGAGAAAATGAAAAAACTGGCTCATAGGTTATTGTGCTGGCGGACTCTTTTTTCAAGAGGACATCTTCCCCTTCGAGGCTGATAGACAGTTGGGCGCTAAACTCTAACTCTTTTCCAGTTTCGTAACCTGCCGGGAAATTTCCCGTTATCTCCACACTTCCTGCGGCCAATGGCTCCAATGTTCCAATCCCAAATTCTTGGCCTTCGGTCATCGAGGGGATTGATTCTTGAAAATTAAAATCAGAAGGAAAATCTACCGATAATTTAAGGTCAGGAATAGACTGCTCAAGGGGAGAAAAATATCTTATCCTGAAAACAAATTCGGACTCCTCTTTGGGGTGTGCTGGAGCCTTTTTGGGGATGTCTAGAACTAAATCTATTGGTACCTCGGAAATAATAGTAGTAAAATGGGCGGATTCTGACCTTATGATTTTTGTTTGTCCTTCTTTAGAGTAATTCAGCCAGGCCTCAAACTTTCTTTCTTCGCCTTCCATGCCAAAAAGGCGGGCCTTGAAGATAAATGTTTGTTTTTCTCCCGGGTAGAGGGTTTCCATTTCTTTCCTTTCGTATAAAGTTCCCTCTGGCAAAGAAAAAGTTGGATAGTGAAAAACTAGCTCCGGCTTTTCCAAAACAACGGTTCCGGTATTTTCAACAGTTACAGTATAGATTGCTTCTTCGCCGGCTTTTGCGCTTTCCGGATGTAAAACACTGATTCCCACTCCGGTTTTAGGGAGAAGAAAGTTTATTATTACTAAAAAAACTATCAGAATTAAAACAACAGAAAGTATTGTAATCACAAGAGCCATTCGTTCGGAAGCCCCCCATGTTCTAAAGGAGGATACGATTGGTTGAACTTTTTCTTTGATACCCTTAATCATTTTTCCCAATTATATATTTTTTTTATAATTTAAACAATGTTTTTAAATCAGCGAAAGTTTGACAGCTTGTCAAGGGCGACAAAATATTTTTTACCTTATAAAGATCGCCGCTGAGCTTTCGGTATTTTCTTTTCTAAATTCTTTGGACTATCTCCACATAAAATACCAATAAAGAAAGAGGAGTGCTGATAAGAGGAGGATAATAACCAGTCCCCTAATTAAGATCTTTTCGAAGGCTTTCGGTTTCTTAAAAGATGGTTGAGGGATTGAGGTTTCCAGGAAGGGTTCTTCAATTGCTGGAGACCTGGCAAGAGGAGGGCGATATTTTTTTGAGCCTTGACTAGCTACGGGAGGAGGAGAGGTAGGTTTAACCTCTCTCGACTCTTGGGCTTCTTCTGAGGGTTCTGGCGGCGGAGGAGAAGGAGGTGTAGACGGTTTTATTTCTCCTAATAATTCCCTAACCCTTTCTCTTATTTTTTCAGCTTCTTTTTTCTCCTTCTCTTTTTTTCTTCGTAGCGCTTCTTCTATTCTACTTTCAGTTTCCTCTCCTATTGCTATTCTGGCCGCTTTTGTTCCTACTACCCCTTCTTCTTTGCTTAGCGGACGAGCTTCTGGTAGTTCTTCACTTGGTAGCTCTTCTTCGGTTACTTTTTCTGAAGGTGCTTTTTCTTCTCCTGGAGACACCTCTTCAATCTTTTCTTTTTTTTCTCGAGGCTTATAAAGAAGTCCGGCCAAAGCCATTAACTCTTCGACTTTTACCCCTTTTTCTTTTATTTTTTCAAGAGAGGTATCAATTTCTTTAATTTTTTCCTCAAAATCCGCTTCCTCTCTTTTTAATTTTTCTATTTCAGTTATAAGAATTTCAAGCACTCGGTCATTTTCCTCTTTCTCCTTTACTATTTGCCATTTTTCTTTTTCCGTTTTTTTTCTTTGTTCTTCGGTCTCCCTCCTTCTTTTTTCAACTTTCTTTCTTTCGCTTAAATTAGTTATCGTTTCCTCTTTTTTCTCGAGTATTTCTACTTCTTCTTCCAATACCCTTTCGCTTTCCAGAATCTCAGCTAGGTCCCTTTTAACCCTCTTTTTTTTATCGATTAAAACTCCTGATTTGGTCTCAGCGGCTACTTTTTGATTTTTAACCAACTTGAGTTCTTTTTCTAACCCCGCTCTTTTATTTATTAAGCCTATTGCCTCTCTTTCGTTTGCAATGTTTTCAATCTCTTTTGTAAAGTTACTTTCCCTTTCTGAGAGTTGCTCAATTTTAAGATCTGCTTCTTTTATTTTTTCTTTAAGATCGACGATTCGTTCTTCTACCCGCCATCTTTCTTTTTCGATTCTTTCTCTTCTTTCTTCAATTTGCCACCTCTTTTCTTCAATTTGTCTCTTCTCTTTAAATGGGGCCTTTTTTTCGGCCTCTTCAATTAGCCTTTTTTCTTTTTTTATTTCTCTTTCTCTAGTTGAGATTGGCGTAAGACTTTCTTCTTTAATTTTCTCAATCTCCAACAAAAGCCTAGATTTTTCTTCTTCGATTGGCCTTTTTTCCTCCGAGGCTAACGACTCTAATCTTTCCTGTAATTGGGCCTCTTTTTGGCTTAAGGTTTCCCCTCTTTTTTCTAAAGGTGACTTCTTCTTTTCTTCTTCAATTCTCTTTCTTTCCTCTTCCACTCTTTTCTTTTCTTCTTCTTCTTGTCTTTTTCTTTCATCCTCTGAAGGAGATAATGGCGTTAGTGGGGGCGGGGAGGGCGTTGGCGGTAGCGGTGGCTGGGGCGCCATCGCTCTTTCCATCGGCGGTTTTTCCTCTGCCTCCTTTTCTAACTTGAGAACCTCTTCCCTCTTTTTTCTTTCCATTTCTTTCCGGGCCTCAACTGCCCTTAGTCTAACAATGTCTTCTGGTAGCTCGGCCGTTCCCGCCGCTGCCTTTCGGGCTTCAATTCGTTCCCACCTGACAACGCCCTTTTTGAGGTCAACCCTTCTTTCTCCTTTTTTTTGGGTCTCGATTGGCGCTAATCTGGCGGCGCCTCCTTGTAGGGCAGTTTCTCTTTCTCTTCCTTTTTGGACCTCAGTCTTTTTGGCCTCAGCAATATCTTTTGCCATTGTTTTTACCTCCACTTCTTTCAGGAACATCAGTTTTTTATTTTTGTTTGTTTCTTTCATAAATTTTTCCCCTGCCATTTGTGCGTAGGCGTGAGGATTTAGCTTCTTTTAAAGACAGGTTTATTCTCCCCTGTTCATCGATCGAGATTACTTTGACTGGTACAACGTCACCAACCTTAACTATATCTTCTACTTTGTCAACTCTAAAAGGAGCCAATTGGGAGATATGAATTAGTCCCTCTTGACCCGGCAAGATTTCCGCAAAAGCACCAAAATCCAAAATTCTTTTTACTTTTCCTTGAAAAATTTCTCCTATTTTGACTTCTCGGGTAATATTTTCTATCCAAGTAACCGCCTTTTTGGCCGCCCCTTCTTTTTCAGCGGTAATAAAAATTTTTCCGGTTTCTTCAATATCAATTGAAACTTGGCATTCTCCCATTATCTCATGGATTACTCTTCCTCCGGGCCCAATTACTTCCCTGATTTTTTCCGGATTAATTTGTAAGGTTAAAATTCGGGGAGCAAAAGGGGATAGTTCTAGCCTGGGTTTAGCCAAAACTTTGGTTATTTCTCTCAAGACTTCTAGTCTTGCCTTTTTCCCCTGTTCAAGTGTGTCTTTCAAAATTTTTTCAGTGATCCCTCTAATTTTAACATCCATCTGGATAGCGGTTATTCCCTTCTCGGTTCCGGCAATTTTGAAATCCATGTCGCCGTGATGGTCTTCCGGTCCTTGGATATCGGTTAAGATTTTATAATTACCTTTCTCATCAGACATTAATCCCAGTGCGATGCCTGCGGCCGGTCTTTTGATGGGGACACCGGCATCCATTAAAGCCAAAGACGAGGAGGAAACCGAAGCCATTGAGGTTGAGCCATTGGAAGATAGAATTTCTGAAACTATCCTGATGGTATAAGGAAACTCTTCAACAGAAGGAATTAGAGGAAGGAGACTTTTTTCTGCCAACATTCCATGGCCAACATCTCTTCTCCCAGGTCCTCTCATTGGTCTTACTTCGCCGACCGAATAAGGAGGAAAATTATAATGGTGCATAAACCTTTTTTTACCCACGATTTCCATCCCTTCTAATAATTGTTGATCTCCTGGTGCCCCTAGGGTCAAAATAGAAAGGGATCTAGTTTGGCCGCGGCAGAAAAGACCAGATCCATGGGTTCTCGGTAACAGGCCGGCTTGACAATTGAGACACCTCAGCTCGTCTAATTTCCTGTCGTCTGGTCTTTTCTCTTCCTCAATCACCTTTTGACGAACAAGCTTATTGATTTCATTTTCAAGAAAGCCTTGGGCGTAGTCAATTTTTCCTGCATCTTGGTATTTATTCTCGATAAAACAGATTAACTCTTCTCTAAGGTTATTTGTTTCTTCCATCTGCTCGACTCCGTCCCCTTGGTATAAAGCTGCCTCTAATCTATCGGCTAAAAATTCTTTAATCTCTTTCTCTAATTCCAGATCAACCGCCGGTTTTGGTAAAACAATTTTCTCCTTAGCTATTTTTTCGGCAATCTGTTTTTGAAAATCAATTAGTTTTTTTAAATGAGAACGGGCGAAATTTAACGCTTCCATGGCTAAATCTCCTTCCAGCTCCTCAAAACTTCCTTCAATCATATTAATTAAAAGTCCGTTACTCTCTTCGACGCCGGCTAAAATTAAATCCATTTGACTTTTTTGTTTGTCTTCATAAGTCGGATTTAAAATCAACTTATTATTAACGTAACCTATTCTGACCGCCGCAACCGGGCCTGACCAGGGGATATTAGAAGTTATTAAAGCCAGAGAAGATGCCATAAGTCCTAAGATATCCGGGTCATTTTGGCCGTCCCAAGATAAAATCGTATTAACCATTTGAACTTCGCGGTTAAGATTTTTAGGAAAGAGAGGTCTTATGGCTCGGTCAATCAATCTGGCGTTACAAATTGCTTCGTCAGAGGGCCGACTTTCTCTTTTAATATATCTAGGACCCCTGATTTTACCAGCAGCATAATATCTTTCTTCGTACTCAACTGTTAAAGGGAAAAACCCTACTCTTTTGGCTTCATATTCTGGCATGACAGCAGTGGTCAAGACCAAGGTATCGCCATAGCGAAGAAAACAAGAACCATTGGCTCGTTCGGCCAGATTTTGGAACTCAGCTATCATCTCACGTCCCTCAATTTCAAGTTTAAATTCCTGCATAATTACTTTTTTAATAGATATTTTCCCAGTCCTTTTTCTAGGTCGATAAATTCGTCAGCTGCCTCTTTTAGTTTGGTTGAGGCTGATCTACCGAAAGCGATAATCTCGATTCTTTTGCCGCGATTCTTTAAATACTCAACCAGTTGTAAAAAATCACCGTCGCCAGAAGCTAAAACAATCGCATCCACATCGGGAGCTATCCTGATGGCGTCAACGGTAATACCAACATCCCAGTCGGCTTTTTTCAGGCCGCCATAAAACTCCTGCAGATCTCTGATCCTGGTTTCAATCCCTAATTTGGTCAAGGCTTCGAAAAATGGCTTTTCTTCGCCAGTTTTAGTTCTGACTACGTAGGCAAAAACCCGAATAAGGCTTCTTCCCGAAATCGCCAGCTTTAGAATCTCCCGAAAATTAACCCGTGCCCCATATAAGTTCTTAGCCGAATGATAAAGATTCTGGACATCGATCAGTATTCCCACACGCTGACCAATGTGTTTTATTGCCATATCACTTCTTTAATCCTATTTGCTTTATAATATTCTTGTATCTCCTGGGGCTCTCCTCCTTAAGGTGATTAAGGAACTTCCTTCTTCTGGCAACCATTTTTAGTAAGCCCCTCTTTGAATGAAAATCTTTAGGATGGGATTTCAAATGTAAAACCAATTCTTTAACCTCTTCGCTTAATAAAGCAATCTGAATTTCGGCAGAGCCGGTGTCTGCTTTATGAATTTTATATTTCTCAATAATTTTTGTTTTTTCTTCAGGCTTTAACATGACAAGTAGCAGAAACTCGACTAGTATTTTGCATAGCAAAGTATTATATCGCTGCCAGGCAATGGTCGAGTTTTCACTACCTGGTATATCTCAATTCTATTATACTATCTATGTAAATAAAAAAAAGTCTCTTGTTTGAAGCTTCCTCTACGCTGAGCTTTAGTGCGGGGGCTTGTGCCCCCACCAGGACTCGAACCTGGACTCCTCGGTTTAAGAGACCGGTGCTTTACCAATTAAGCTATGGGGGCATAGAGGGCGTGATTGATCTACCAGTTGAGCTAATGGGGCATTGGTGTAGGAGGCAGACCTAGGCTCCTTGACCTAAGAAACCGCTGTTTCGCCAATTCAATTAAACTAGGGGACGAAAAGACGAATTTATTTTAAAAATCGAGTGTTACTTCGCAGTCTACTGTAAACCAATTGTCTGGGCCGGTGAAAGAAAGAGCAAAATTAGATAATCCGATAGCGGTGAAAAATAAGCCTATAACCAGCCAGGCAGAAAAAATCAGAACTAAGCCAATTACTACCGAGGTTAATAGAGACTTGGCTCGTTCTGCTTTTTGCGGGTTCTCAGCAGAGAAGAAAAACATTAATCCACCAACTATTAGGAATAAAGTGCCAATTGGGAAAACGACATATAATAAAACAAAATCAACTATCGACTTTAATACAATAAAAAGATGACAGAATTGACAGGGAATATATTTAAAGTCAACAAAGACTCCCGTGCTTGCGTTGCAATAGTTTGCAGTTAATGAGTCTGCTGTACGCCCAGGATTGATATTTAGGCATCGCCCGCAGGGAACCAGCCCATCGTAGGTTACATTGTGCGTATCAATTCCACCGATTATAACGTCATATTCTCCTGCTAAAGTAACCGAGGGAAGAAGCAGTCCTCCTAAAAGAATGATTAGAAATAAAATTGGAAAACTTTTCATAGTGCCCCCGGAAGGATTTGAACCCTCACCTCAAGATCCGAAGTCTTGCACGCTATCCATTACGCTACGGGGGCAGCCAAACTAATTATAATAAAAATGGACAGAGAAAACAAGTTTCTTTCTTCCGTTTCTCCCTGCTACCCGGGTAGCCGTCGAAACTTCGTCCCATCTTTTGTTTCACCCTGCTTTGTAGGACTTGGCGATTGAAAAATTCGAGAAATCAAGATAAGATTAAACTGGTGGAAATCCCAAAAGAATTAAAATTTGTCATTGAGCAGTTTAAAAAAAATGACCTTGAGGCTTACATTGTTGGCGGTTGTGTCAGAGATTTTTTGAGAGGAGTTGAGCCGGAGGATTGGGATGTAGCGACTCTGGCTCGGCCGGAAGAGATTCAAAAAATATTTCCTAAAAGCTTTTATAGTAATCAATTTTTTACAGTTACCGTCCAGACCAACAGTAAGAACTCCAGGTTAAGAGAAATAGAAATTACCACCTATCGTTCAGAGGCAAAATATACCGATAAGCGCCACCCCGATGAAATAAAATTTGCCGAAACTATTCAAGAAGATCTAGCAAGGAGAGATTTTACTATTAACGCAATGGCCCTGGAGATTCAAAATGAAAACGCCAAATGTAAAATTATTGACCCATATGATGGGCAAAAAGACTTACAGAGAAGAATAATTAGGGCAGTTGGTGAGGCCGAGGAGCGTTTTAATGAGGACGCTTTGCGTATGACAAGAGCAATTAGATTTACTGTAACCCTAGGCGAGGATTGGCAAATTGAGGGGAAAACTGCCGAAGCTGTTAAAAAAAATTCTCCCTGGCTGCAGGCTATATCAAAAGAAAGAATTAGAGATGAATTCTTGAAGATTATTATGTCAGAAAGAGCGGCTTCGGGTATAGAACTTTTAAGAGAGCTCGGTTTACTGAAATATACTATTCCAGAATTGGAAGAAGGATATAAGGTCACTCAAAATAAGCACCACATTTATGAATGCTACGAGCATTCTCTGCGGTCTTTAGATTATGCCGCCAAACAAAAATTTAACAAATATGTAAGGCTAGCTGCTTTGTTGCATGATGTAGGTAAACCAAGGACGAAGCGGGGAGAGGGCCCGGATGCTACTTTTTACGGCCATGAAATAGTTGGCGCAAAAATGGCCGCCCAAATATTAAATCGTTTGAGGTTCCCCAAAAAAGACATTGAAAAAATTGTCAAATTAGTTCGTTATCACCTTTTTTACTATAATGTAGATGAGGTTTCCGATAGTTCAGTAAGAAGACTGGTCCGTCAAGTGGGGCCAGAAAATATGGAAGAATTATTACAAGTGAGAATGGCTGACAGAATTGGCTCGGGAGTTCCCAAGGCAGAACCTTATAAGTTGAGACATTTGAAATATGTCATTGAAAGAGTTTCCCGGGACCCAATCTCTGTGAAAATGCTTAAAGCTAGCGGAAACGATGTTATGAAAATTTTAAGTATTCCACCGGGTCCTAAAATAGGGCAGATCTTGGATATCCTCTTAGGTTATGTCTTAGAAGACCCTCAAAAAAATAAAAAAAGTCTTTTAGAGAAAGAAATTAAAAAATTAGGGAAAATGCCCGAGAAGGAGTTAGTAAAGTTGACCCAAATAGCCAAAAAAGAAAGAGAAAAGCTTGAGGTGAAGCAAGAAGAAATGACTAAGAAAAAATATTGGGTAACATAAGGTTAAGTTTAACGGGGTGTAGTATAACGGTAGTATACAGGGTTCGGGACTCTGCGGCCTGGGTTCAACTCCCAGCACCCCGAATGGAAACAAAATTAATTTTATTTGACTTATTTGGGACCTTAATTCGACCGGCAACCAAACTTAGACCGGAAGATTTCTTTGCTTTCTATCAAAAAATCGGGATTCAACTCAAGGCAGAAGAAGATATAAAATTATTCACTTCTCTTTTTACCCAACTGATGAGCAAATGCACCAACTGGCGAGATTTGAGCCAAAAGCTCCTCGAAAGAACCATTCAGAGAACTGACGAAAACATTATTAATAAATTAGCTAATTTTTACCGAAAGAATCTTATCTACCAGCCTTATGACGATGTTAAGGAGATTATTAATTTGCCCTATCAAAAGGCCATTTTAACAAGTTCTGCCCCTTTTTTATTTTCCAACCTCAATTTAGAGAAACATTTTAAAGTCTTTACTCCCCGAGAAACTAAATTTAAAAAGCCTGATCCTCGAGCGTTTTTATACCCCTTAGATAAACTTGGAGTAAAGCCGGAAGAATCGACAATGATAGGCGATGAAATAGAAAGAGATTTAGTCCCGGCTAAAAATCTTGGTATAGAAGCAATCTTAATTGATAGGGAAAATAAAATTAAAAATCCACCAGTAAGAAAAATTAATTCTTTAGCTGAATTAAAAAAAATACTTGGGCCTGTAGTTTAGAGGGAGAACACCGCGTTCGCATCGCGGAGATCGTGGGTTCGAATCCCACCGGGTCCACATTCCCGTATTTGTCAATACAGGAGCGTGGAGGATACTGAAATTAGTTAGAACCTATTTTGAAAAGAATTTCTGATTTTATTTCCGCGAGGTTCGTGCGCGGAATATCGCCCCCGTTTTGCCGCACCCGCGAGGCGATAAAAGTTAAAAAAGTATTTAAAAATCTAAAATTTGAAAATGCCATATCTTATGCTTAATACAATTTTATTAATTATTTTCGGTTATCTCTTAGGCTCTATCCCTTGGGGTTTGCTGATTTCCAAAATCAAAGGTATTGATATTAGAAAAGTCGGCTCGGGGAATATCGGCGGAACGAACGTTATACGAGGCCTGGGTCTAAAATGGGGTCTGTTGGTTGGAGTTTTAGATGTTTTGAAAGGGGTAATCCCGATTTTTTTGGCGACAAAATTTTTATCCCTTGATTGGCAAGTAGCTTTAGTAGCCATTACTCCGGTACTAGGCCATATTTTTCCGGTCTGGCTAAATTTTAAGGGTGGCAAAGGAGTGGCTACCACAGTTGGGGTTTTGTTCGTTCTTTTGGGCTGGCAGAAATTCTGGATTTTGCTCTTAATTTGGCTTTTGATTTTAGCCATTTTTCAAATAATGAGTTTTGCTAATCTTTTACTGGTTTCTTTCTTACCTTTAGCCTTTTGGCTTAGCCGTTTTTCTCTTGCCTACTTTGTTCTTGGCTTAGCGTTACTCGCTTTAACTTGGTGGGCTCACCGAGAAAATATTCAGAGACTTAAAGAGGGTAAGGAGCCAAAATTTAAATTAAGGAAAACAACGTAATGAAGAATTCTAGAGTTAAAATTGCTCTTTTTGATTTTGACGGGACATTGGTCAGCAGCCATCTCTGGTCTGGATTATTGAAGTATTATCTTAAAAAGAGAGAAAAGTTTTTTTCTATTTTTTGGTTTTTGGTTAGTAATTCTGTCTTAACTCCTTTTTGGAAAGTAGGGCTTATTTCTACTAAAAAATACTATCAAAGATGGGGCAAGGATATGGCTCGGCTGATGAAAGGAATAGATATTAAGAGAGCAAAAGAAATTTTTGATTGGCTGACCGATGATTACCTTTTACCGACCCTGAAAAAGAATGCTTTTGAAAGGCTCAAAAAACATCAAGAAGATGGCTATTTGATTGTTTTAATTTCCGGCAGTTTTCAAGATTTAATTAAAGTTTTTTCAAGTCGACTCAATATCGATTTCGCTGTTGGCACCGAACTAGAAATTGTTAAGAATAAGTTTTCCGGCAAGATAATCCCTCCTCTTTGTTTTGCCCAGGGAAAAGCTGAAAAAGTGAAGCAATTTTTAACCGACAACAATCTGGCGATAGACTTCCAGGGAAGTTTTGCCTACTCGGATAGTATTTTTGATTTACCAATATTAGAATTAGTCGGTAATCCGGTGGCTGTTGAGCCGGACAAAGAATTATTAAAGACCGCCAGCACTCGAGGCTGGCAAGTAATCTAAAAACATGCAAAAAATTGGCTTAGTTGTTGATGAAGGGGCAGACTTACCTTCAGAAATTACTGAAAAATATCAAATAGCTACCGTCCCTGTTAAAATGGACTGGCCAGATTTAGAGAATTTGCCTGGCCAAAATACTTTTCAAAAAATGAGAGAAGCAGAAAAAAGAGGGATAAAAAGTTTTGGCAAAACTTCTCAACCGTCTCCTAAAGATTTTTTAGACGCATTCAAAAAACAGCTAGAGAGATTTGATAAAATTGTCTGTATTACCCTGACTTCAAAACTTTCGGGTACTTACAATTCAGCTTGCCAGGCAAAAAACATTCTGGGGCTGCAGGGAGAGAAAATTTTTATCATTGACTCCTTGAATGCTACTTGCGGCGAAGGACTTTTAGTTTTTAGAACAATTGATTTAATTGAAATGAACAAAACAATAGAAGAAATTGTTAAAGAGCTAAATGATTTCGTTCCTAAGGTTCGTTTGGCTGCTATGATTAGAGACCCTAAATGGATAGAAGCTTCAGGTAGGCTCTCCCATACTCTAGCCAGTTGGGTGAGGAGAATGCAGAAACTTGGACTCAGGCCAATACTCGGCATAAAAAAAGGGACAGTAAAGGCTATTGGTATAAAGACTGGAGCCAAAGATATTCCTACTGGCCTGTTCCACGATTTCGAAGCAAAAACCAAAAAGTTACGCGACCAAAGAAAAAAAATCTGCGTAGCCATAACTCATGGTGATGATTTAGAAGGAGCTCAAAGGTTAAGAGGAATGATAGAAGGAGAGCCGAGAGAAGCAGAGGTCGTTTTTATAAACTTGATTGATAACGTCTTGGGAGTACTAGTTGGCCCCGATGCTTTAGTTTTGGCCTGGAGCGAGGTTTAGAAAAATTCTCTGGAGAGAGGTAATATTAGAAAAAACAGCTAAGACGACAATTGGGTAAATTACCCAAGAGAGATTAAAAATTCCTAAAAGTAAAGCTAAGGAGATTAAGATTATTCTTTCTGGCCGACCGAAAAGGCCTTTTTTAATTTCGGCTTCAATTAACCCCTTTTCTTTAGCAGCTGCCTTAGCATAAGTCGTCATTAAGCTGCCCAAGAAAGCCAAAAAAATCCAAATTTCCGCCGATAAAAGAAATTTAGGCAAATCCAAAAACAAAAAACCAAGCAAAATAATTGCTTCAACATAACGGTCACAGATAGTATCTAAATAGGCGCCTTTTTTTGTGTCCTTTTGCAAAAATCTTGCTACGGCGCCGTCAATGAAATCTAAAAAGGCAGCCAGTAAGAAAAAAATTAAGGCCCCAATCAATTTTTCCTTGAATAAAAAATAAAAAGCAACTAAGACAAGAGCAAGCGAGATGAGAGTATATTGGTTAGGGGCTAAGTCGAGTTTAGAGAAAATATTTCCTGTCCAGCTGGAAATTTTTTTAAATTTCTCTCTTTTTTCCTCCAACATAATTTTAATAATTTTACGAATTAATATGAATGATTACTGAACGTCTTGCGTTTATCTCTCGCTTTGTCTTCGTTTTGTTCGGGCCTGGTTTACGAATGTGTCTTGTGTTTGATTTTAGCGAGGTTTCGTTTTGTGTGATCGATGGCTTTTTCAAAAAAGCCAGCTTCTTTCCCGTAGATTTTGCCACCCCCCTTTTTTATGTGATTTAAAACGCCTTCTATAGAAAGATTATTACCAGGGATTTCTAAATAAACCCTACCAATAAAATTCGGGAAGTGGGCGTCGGATCCAGCCGTTTTGGGGAGGCTGTATTTTTGAGAGAAAATCAAGGCTTTTTTGTTGCCACGGCCGAATATTGAAGCATTCAAAACCTCGATTGCCAAGGTTCTGTCTGGGCCGCGAGAAGAGTCAGATTCTTCGAACCCATCTATATCAGAGATAAGGTTCTCTAGGTTTCCCCTGAAAGAGCAAAACCAGCCGAAAGGGTGGGGAATAACTGCTAGTCCTCCTAATCTCTTTATTATTTTAATTGTTTCCCTAGCTGACAATTTATTAGGGATAATTTTTTCAATGTTCAATCCCAAAATGTCTCCTTCCTTACTTTTTATTTCAATCCCCGGTATAATTAAAATAGGCTTATCTTTGGCGTATTCGACTGCCTCCCAAGCGCCCTTAATTTCTCCATGGTCACAAATAGCCAGACAGTTTAGTCCTTTTTGAAGCGCAGCTTCAACCATTTCTTCTGGCTTGGCCGTACTATCATAGGAATAACCAGTATGGCAGTGTAAGTCGCACTTCATATGAACATTCTAACATATATCTTAGCCTGCTTCTACTTTTTTCTGCCCGCTTACTTTACCAACATGACTCCTCCTTTGGCAAGAAAGGCTAATCTTTTTAATTTTTTAGACAAGGACATTGATTCCGGGAAAAAATTTTTAGGTCAGCCGATTTTCGGTAGCCATAAATCTTGGCGGGGCGCGATATTAGGGATAGGGGTCGGTTTTTCGGTCGCCTTGATCCAAAAGTATCTTTATCAATTTCCAGCGGTCCAAAGAATTTCCCTATTAAACTACGAACAGATTAATATTTTTATTTTTAGCTTTCTGATTTCAGTTGGTGCAGTTTTCGGTGATCTACTTTTTGCCTTTATTAAACGAAGACTGAAAATGGAGCCGGGCGCCAAGTTTATTCCCTTTGATCAAACGAACTATGTTATAGGTTCAGCCATTTTCTTGACAGCAATTTTAAAAATTGAGATAATAACCTGGATAACCCTTTTTATTTTAACCTTTTTATTGCACATAACTACTAATAGAATCGGCTATCATTTGAAGCTTAATCGTGCCAAATGGTAGCAGATAAATTATTTATGTGGGAAGAACTTTATAAATACTTGATACAGACCCCGGTTTCTTATCCGCTTTGTGCCCTTGGAGCCTTTTTGTTTTTTTTGATTGGCTGGGTTGTTTCGCAATGGCTAGGAGAAAGGGCCGCCGATTTTCTGGGCAGAATTAGATTGAATCAGATTTTAAAAGGCATGGGCGTAGAAGAATCTCTATCCAAGATTGATACTCGCCTTAATGCGCCAAGGTTTTTTGGCGAAATAGTCAGGTGGTTTTTCGTTCTCCTTTTTTTGACAATAGCTGCTGAAGTTCTAAGCGCTAGAATTCTGGGACTAACTTCCTTAAGCCAATTCTTATGGAGGGTGATTGATTATTATCCCAATATCTTTATTGCTATTTTAATTTTTCTTGTAGCTGTTTTTTTGGCTGATTTTTCTCAAAAAATTGTGGTTGGCACCTTAAAGAAAGAAAAAATAACTTACTCTCGATTTTCCGGCAAGGCAATTCGTTGGACGATCTGGCTTTTTGCTATTTTAGCCATTCTCTATCAGCTTAAAATAACTCCCTCTTTAATTTTAGTCATTTTTATTGGCGTGGTAATCACTATTTCAATTGCCCTGGGTCTTTCTTTCGGTTTAGGTGGCAAGGACTTGGCGGGTAAAATCCTAAAAGAATTAGAGGAGAAATTCAAATAGTTGGCCATGGAATATCTTAGTCAAGCCGAATTAAAAAAGATGCTCCTTTTATCCTACGAGAAGATTGAAAAGAACAAAGAGCAGATCAATAAAATTAATGTCTTTCCTGTCCCGGACCAAGACACTGGGAATAATCTGGCTAAAACCTTATCAGGGATAAAAGAAGCCGTTGGGAAAAAGGATTTTAAAGATTTAAAAGAGGTTTCTGAAGCAGCCCTAGACGGAGCTTTAACTACTGCTCAGGGCAATGCCGGCGTAATTTACGTCGGTTTTTTGGCCAGTTTCCTGCCTTTGCTTGATAAAAATCCGGTTAATGCTCAAAAACTAGCTGTTGCTTTTGAGAAAGGAGCTGAACGAGCCCGACAGTCTATCCAAAACCCTAAGGAAGGAACAATTTTAGACGTTATTGATGCAACAGCTTTAGCCTTTAGGGAAGAAGCAGAAAAAGGGAAAAATATCATCGAAATCTTGAAAACAGCTACCGAGAAAGCCAGAGAAGCCCTTTTGGCTACCCGGGAAAAAATGGAAGTTTTTAGAAAAGCCAATGTGGTTGACGCTGGAGGTTTGGGGTTTTTAATGATTCTGGAAAGTTATTTAGAGGCTTTGGAGGGGGAGAAAAAAGAAGAGAAAAGAGAAGTAAAACCTTCAGAAAAAATTAGAAGATTTATTCAAGTTTTATCACACCGTTACGAAATTATTGCCTTGGTTGAGAATCCTAAATTTAGCGAAGAAGAAATCAAAGAAAAATTAAAGAAATTAGGTAATTCCATAGATATCGTCCAGATTAGTAACAAGGTCAAAATTCATATTCATACCGACTATCCCGATGAGGTAAAAAAGTCAATAAGGGAAACGGGTCAAATTCAAGATTTAAGGCTTGAAGATATGGCCAAAGAAGTGGTCGGCGAGGAATCGGTCAGAAGGGTTTCTATCGGTATCGTCACAGACGATGTAGCTATGTTATTACCTAAAATTGTTGAGAAATACAGGATTGAAGTTCTTCCGATTCGCTATGATTGGCCGGAAGAAAAGGATTTGCCCGGGGGAAATATTTATCAAAAAATGAGAGAGGCAGAAAAAAGAGGCATTCCAGCCACCGTTAAAACCACCCAAATTAATCCTAAACAATATCTGGAGGCCTATAAAAAACAACTTAAAGAGTTTGATAAAGTCCTTTGCGTTACTCTTTCTTCTAAACTTTCTGGTTGTTACAACTCTGCCCTTCAGGCTAAAGAAATGTCAGAAGACCCTAGTAAAATTTTCGTTTTTGATTCCTTAACAGCCGCGTCAGGAGAAGCTCTTTTAATCTTGCGAGCCCTTGAGATGATTCAAGAACAAAGAGAAATTGAAGAAATCTTAGAAGAGTTAAGTGGGTTGATCCCTAATGTCCACCTTTATGTTGTTTTCGAAGACCCCAAATGGATAGAAGGAATCGGTAGAATCAGCCATTCCCAAGCTAACTGGGTGAGAAGGATTAAAAAAATAAATATTCACCCTTTAATGAAAATAAAAGACGGGCTGGTTTGCAAGGGTGGCATGATATTTGCCTCTAGCTCCAGCGAAGCCCTATTTAAAAAGGTTTTTAAAGAAAGCAAAAAGATTAGGCAACAAGGGCGAAAAATCAGAGTTGTTATTGGTCACGCTGATAAGCCCGAAGAAGCTGAGAACCTTAAAAAATTATTGAAGCAAAAAATAAACGCCGAAGTTTCTTTTATTGCCATAGGGCCAACAATAGTTTGCGCAGCTGCCGGTCCCGGCACTTTACTTGTTGGCTGGGTGACGGTTTAGCCATTACAGGTTTTTATATACTATATATGTATATCAAAGGAGTAGGAATGACAAAATTTGATTATTCTCAAAAACCCTGGTGGCAGTTTTGTTATGAAGCGACCATTGAGGCCTTAGAAGACGTCAAAATGAAAATCTCTGATATTGATGCCGTTGTCTTTAGTGGCATGGAAAGTTGCGATGGTTTTTCAGAACATCAGACCCATAAAATTTCTTTACTTGCTGATTTATTCAAGATAAATGTTCCGATCATTGAAACACCCTCGGTTTGCGCTGGTGGCGGAGTAGCTTTTTGGACGGCTTTGCGGCTGGGAAAATTCAAGAATATCTTGGCTGTTTCCGGCGAAAAGCTCGTTGACAACAAAAGCGAGGTGACTACTCACTGGATATTATCAGCCACCGAAAGAGTAATTGAGCAGTCAGAAGGCACTCTCTTTCCGGTTCAGAATGCTTTGGTCTGGCAACAATACATGCTAAAATATGGCGCCACTATGGATGATTTAGCCCTGATTGCTTATAAAAACCACCAAAATGCTGCCTTAAACCCTCGAGCTTATTACTACCAAAGAAAGGTTTCCCTGGAAGAAATTAAAAACTCGCCAATTGTTGCTTCCCCCTTTCGTTTAATGGATTGCTCATTGTCGGTTAATGGAGGGGCAGCAGCGATTTTAACAAAAGAAAAAACCGATGTCGAAGTTTCAGGATCCGGCTTTGCTACTGACTATCTTTTAACCTTTGATAGAAAAGAGCCCTGGCATTTCCAGGCGACCGAGTTGGCGGCCGAGCAGGCGTACCAAGAAGCCAAAATAAAGCCGGAAGATATTCAAGTAGCGGAAATTCACGACGCTTTTACCTCGGTTGAATTATTTTCTTATGAAGATTTAGGATTTGCCGAGAGTGGCAAAGGGGCAGAATTAATCCGACAAGGAAAGGTTAATTTAGACGGTCGATTGCCGGTTAATCCTTCAGGTGGTTTAAAAGCCAAGGGTCATCCAATTTCTGTTACCGGATTAGCCCAGGTCTATGAAATTGTTAGTCAATTAAGAGGAAAATGTGGGGAGCGGCAAGTTCGAAACAGTCCTAAAATCGGTCTCTGTCATAATGTTGGCGGAATCGGGGGAAGTGTCACTTGCCACATTTTAAGGAAAACTTCTTAAGAAGCTCTTTAAAGGTCTTTTTTACCCGAGGCGAAACTTCAATCAGGCAAACCCCTTTTTCAGGAAAGCCGTAAATTACAGCCGTATTCTTTTCTGAGAGCAAAACCGTAGGGATAACCAAAAGATCTTCTTCTCCTTCAATAAAAACATTTTCCTTATTTTTAATCGCTTTTCTAATAACCGGCCAGACTCCCTTTTGAATAGTTCCTGGTGGGTTATTACAGCGAAGAGAGAATTTTAGTAATCTTCTTATTTTCTCTCTCTTTATTTTTCCGTCAAAAATCTTGATATCAGAAGGCAAAACAAAAGAGCAATAATCACCCACGGTAATTATCGTTTTAAACCTCTTTTTTTGGGCGAATTGCTGGAACTTGTTAAGAACTTCTTCCTCTCCATTAAAAAGAGGTATGCCCCAGATTTTTCTTAATTCCGGCCTTATCTCTTTTGGCAAAAAATAAGTTTTCATATAGAAGTAATTATACCATGTTCTATAAATGTCAAAAATGTAAAAAAGTTTGGCAGTATCCGATTGAAAAATGTCCGGAGTGTTTTTCGGCATTAGAAAAGATAAAGTCTGAAAAAGTTAAAGTAATTGGAGTCTCTAGAGTGACTATTCCAACAATGTTTCATCCTAAAATTCCCTATTTTGTTTTGGTTTTGGAAGATGAAAAAGGGAATAAATGGGTCTGGAAAAGCGTTGAAGAATACCGAATCGGTGAGGAGCTTAAAATTGAAACAACAACCGAGAGTAACACGGTCGCCGTTTGGCGGATAAAGTACGATGTTCTAGAAGGAATAGAAAAAGTGGTTGAATTATTTGACGGAATTGATGTTAGGCAGGACTTTAAGATCTTGATTTTACCGACCTTAGTTTTACCGAGGCATCCTCATTTTGCTGAAAACACTAGCCCTCAATTCTTAGAAAGCCTTATTAAATATTTAATGGGACGAGGGGTGAGATTGGAGAACATTAAGGTTGCTGGCCAAAGTTTTGACGAAACGCCTATCGAGGCCGCAGCTCAAAAATCCCAACTACTCAAGGTTTGTCAAAATTATAGAATTTTACCCTTAGATCTGGCTAAAACCGATTTTATTAAGAAGGGAGAAGGAGATTTTAGTTTTGAGATTTCCGAAGAAGTTTTCAAGGCCGACTTAATTGCCAACTTGCCAATTTTAAAAATCGGGAAAGCTTCAGCCAGCGAAAATATTTTAAAGTTTTTGAAAAAGGAAAATTACCTTGGTTTAAAGTATCTGCACTCCGAAGAACAAATTATTGAAAATTTAAATAAAGTTTTACCACGATATTTTACTCTGGCCGAGGCTCAATCGATTCAAAAAACGGATCAGTTTGTCGCCCACCTGAATCTAATTTTTGGCAGCTTTAACCCTTTAAACTTAGATAGAATTTTCGCTGAAGTTACTATGACAAGAGAATTGCCAGAATATCTTAAAAGGGTTAAAATTGATGATATTCCGATTGTCGGCAGAAAAATTAAAGAAGTTCAATACGAAGTTGAAAAATATTAGACATGTTTAAAGATAAGGTTATTTTAATTACCGGCGCTTCTCAGGGAATTGGCAGGTCTACCGCTTTAAAGTTCGCTTCTTTGGGAGGGAGAATTGCCCTGAATGATATTGGGAGTCAGGAAGAAAATTTAAAGAAAGTTAAGGAAGAAATTGAAAAACAAACAGCCGAAGCAAAGTATTTTTTTGCTGACGTCTCAAGGCTAGAAGAAGTGGAGAAAATGGTCCAGCAAATCCATAAAGAGTTTGGCCGATTGGATGTTTTGGTAAATAATGCTGGAATTTGTGCCGATCGAACCCTAGCTAAAATGACCAAAGAAGAATGGCAAAGAGTGATTGATATCGATTTGACAGGAGTTTTTAATTGCTCAAAAGCTGCCTTACCCTTACTCATCCAGAGCCAGGGAAAGATTGTTAGTGTTTCTTCTTTGGTGGGTCAAAGAGGAAATTTTGGTCAGGCAAATTATGCTGCCGCCAAAGCCGGTATTATTGGTTTTACCAAATCCCTAGCTAAAGAAGTCGGAAAGTTGGGGATAAGAGTTAATGCCGTGGCTCCAGGGTTTATTGAATCAAAATTGACAGAAACAGTACCTCAAGAGGTTAGGCAGACGGTTTTAAAATTGACTTCCTTGGGACGGTTTGGCAAACCGGAAGAGGTTGCCAGTTTGGTCGCCTTTCTAGCTTCAGACGAGGCTAGTTTCATTACCGGTGAAGTAGTTAACATCGACGGCGGCTTAGCCATCTAATGTCACTCAATTTTAAATCTTTCCTTAATTATTATCGAATGAAAGACTGGCGAGCTTGGTTTGGATTGGGTGTTTTAGGGTTCGTTGTTGCTAAAGGTTTTCTCGCACCGCCCCTAGGCATCTTACTTTTTTGGGTCATTGTCGTTCTGCTTTTAGCTTTTGGTTTTTCGGTTAATAATTTTTTCGATATTAAAGAAGATAAAGAAAAGGGAGAGGTAAAGGATCTTTTGGTTCAGAATAAGAAAAACTTTCTTTTTTCGGTCTCTCCTGGTATTTTAGCTTTGTTTCTGTCAAGTTACTTCGGGGCAGAGATATTTTTGTTCGTTTTGATTGCCGGCTTGATCGGGTTTTTTTATTCCGCCCCGCCCTTAAGAATGAAATCAAGACCCTTTTTGGATTTAATTTCTCATGGCCTTTTTGCTGGAGTCTTAATTTTTCTCTTCCCCTTTTTAGTTTTTGGTTCAAGATTAACCACCTTTCACTATTTAGTTACTTTTTCTATTTTTTATTTGTCAGTTATGTTAGAAACAAGAAATCATTTAGAAGATTATCGATCAGATTTCCAGGCTGGTCTGCAAACTACTGTCTGTTTCCTTGGTTATAAAAAATCAGAAAACCTCTTAAAGTACCTAGCTTTTTTTTATCCCTTGGCCCTCTTTCCGGCCTTCTTTATGCTTTCTCAAAATTTTTTATTTTTATTCTTAATTTTAAGTTGCCTCTTTCTCTTTCTGTTCCTCTTTAGGAGAAACTTTCAAATGATAGATACTTATTATGGGATCCTCTCTTATGCTGCTATAGTGGCATCAACGCTCTACTCGTGGTGACTCGTGACATTTATATAATCTGCCAATATGAAAAAAAATTTTGAAACAATTATCATTGGGGCTGGTCCTGGTGGCTTAATCTGCGGGAGAGATCTGGATGATGCTCTAATCTTGGAACAGAAAGAAGAAATCGGTAAGCCAGTTCAGTGCGCCGAAGGATTAGCCAGATATTTTTTAGATAGACTTGGTATTCAGCCCGATCCGAACTGGATTTCCGCTACCATTAATAAGAGTCAAGCGGTTTTGCCAAATGGCAAAACCGCCAATCTTTCAACAAAAGAAGGAGGCTATATTTTAGACAGGGTAAATTTTGAAAAATTTCTAGCCAAACAATGTCGGGCAGAAATTCGGCTTCAAAAAAGAGTAACTGACGTCAGAAAAGAGGGGGAAGTTTGGCGGGTAAAAACGCAGGATGGCGATAATTTTGAATCAAAATATCTTATTGGCGCCGACGGTCCTACTTCAATCATTAGAAGAAAGGTTTTTCAAGAGAAAGTAGAGATTTATCCATGTCTTCAATATTTGGTTGAGGTTGAAAAAGAAATGGATTGTCATACCATGAAGCTTTATTTCAACCAAGAAAGATGTCCTTCAGGTTATGTCTGGATTTTTCCTAAATCAAAAAACACGGCCAATATCGGCTTGGGCTCTGGAGGAAGAATAAATCTTCAGGCCGTGCTCAAAGATTTTATGGAAAACACCATTAAAAAAGATTTTGGCGATTGTCGCCTTTTGAAGAATATCAGCGGCGTGATCCCGCTAGTAAAGAAACCTATAAAATTAGTAAAAGATAATGCGCTTTTAGTTGGTGATGCCGGTGCTATGGTTGATCCGATAACAGGTGGTGGGGTTGGCAATGCCATGATTGCTGGAGAGCAGGCGGCCAAGTGTATCCTTTCAGGGAATACCGACTCTTATCCATCAAAAATTAGATTCCTTTCTTGTTTTAATGAAAATTTATTTTTGGTCCAGGAAATTCTATACTCGCTTAACAATAAAAGCCTGAATGAAGTTGGAGAAGTTTTAGAAGAAGCCGGGGGAGATATTTTTTATTTGAAAAACCTTTCTGCCCTCCCTAATTTTTTATCAAAACCAAATTTGAGAAAAAATATTTTCAAGCTTCTTAAGCTTATCCTGATTTATAAAGGATACGCTCGCTCTAAACACTGAGTTTATGCCTAGTCAAACCAAAATAAAGAAAGAGGGGATAGAGGATTATTTAGAAAAGAAAAAACCGGAGATTGACAAGCTGATTGAAAAATATCTCCCGCGGAAGGCTACCAAAAAATGGCTAGAGTTTACTTTCGGAAAACCTCGTTATTTTTATAGTCAAAAAGCGGCTCAAGAAGTTCTTATTAGGCCCATCTATGAGTTTTTGGACCGAGGCGGAAAAAGGTGGCGACCAACTTTGTTTTTATTGATTACCGAAGCTGTCGGCGGCGATATCAGAAAAGTTAAAGATTTTTTGATTATCCCTGAGTTGGCGCATGACGGGTCTATTATAACTGATGACGTTGAAGATCAGGGGGAGTTGAGAAGGGGGAAACCCTGTTTGCATAGAGTTTTCGGAGTTGATGTAGCCGTCAATGCTGGAAATTTCCTCTATTTTCTACCCTTGCTAACCTTAATAAAAGCCAAAAACAAATTTAAACCTAAAGTTTTAGCTAAAGCTTACAAAATTTATGCCCAGGACATGATCAACATTCACCTTGGCCAAGGTACCGACATCTATTGGCATAAGGGAAAGGTTAAGAAAATTAATCAAAAGGAGTATTTACAAATGTGCGCTTTCAAGACCGGTTGCCTTTCCCGTTTAGCCGCCAAGATGGCAGTCGTTCTCTCGGGAGAAAGCGATAAACTAGCTAAAAATATCGGTAAAATGGCAGAAGCCATTGGAGTCGCCTTTCAGATCCAAGATGATATTCTAGACCTGGCCCTAGAGGGGAAAGAAAGAAAAAAATTTGGCAAGAGTTTTGGTAACGATATTAAGGAAGGCAAAAGAACCTTAATTGTTATTCATGCCTTGAAGAAAGCCAGCTCAAAAGACAAGAAAAGGTTATTAGAAATACTGAATAAACACACCAATAATTTGAAAGAGAGGAATGAGGCGATAGAAATTATTAAAAGATATGGTAGCATAGATTATGCTAGAAAAGTGGCCCGGAAAATCGTTAGAGGGAGTTGGCAGGATGCCGAGAAATTATTACCAGATTCAAAGGCAAAAGCCAAATTAGAAGAATTCATTAATTATTTAATTGAGAGAAAGACTTAGAAAAAAGTGGAGAGGATTGTTTTAGTTAACAAAAAAAACGAAACTATTGGGACAGAAGAAAAAATGAAAGCCCATCGGGTGGGAAAACTACATCGGGCTTTTTCCGTACTCCTGTTTAATAAAAAAGGAGAAACCCTAATCCAGAAAAGAACCAAATCGAAATATCACTCTCCGGGACTCTGGACAAACACCTGCTGTTCTCATCCTAGACCAAGAGAAGAAGTAAAATCGGCAGCCGAAAGGAGGTTAAAAGAGGAAATGGGTATTAATTGTAAATTAAAAGAAGTTTTTAATTTTGTCTATAAAGCAAAGCTTGATAGTCTTATTGAACATGAATTTGACCATGTTTTTCTCGGTAAATTTGATGGAAGCCCTAAGCCCAGCAAAAAAGAGGTGGCTGACTGGCGGTGGGTCAAATTAAAGGACTTGAAAGCTGACATTAAAAAAAATCCAAAAAAATATACGCCCTGGTTTAAAATTATTCTTAGAAAAATAAAAAGTCGAAAAAAATAAAATTATGGTTTCTCAGGTCGGAATTTCACAAATCGGCATTGCCGTTCCAAAACATTTCATTTCAATTGGAGAATTGGCAAAAAAAAGAAAAATTCCTTCAGCTTATACCGGTAAGGGTTTAGGCGTGGTTGAGGCCAGGGTTCCTTATAAAATTTCTATTACTGAACTGGCCGTAGAAGCCCTTTTGAAAATTAACTTCAAAGACGTAGAAAGGTTTTATATTGGTACTGAATCGGATCCAGACGCCTCTAAGCCCCTGAGTGTCAAAATTCTTAATCATAAATTAGGACTAAAAAGCGTTCCTTTTCAATATAAATTTGCCTGTTTGGGAGGATTACAGGCATTAATTTCAGCCTGTGAGTATAACCAGGCTAATTCTGGTAAGCCGGCTGTCGCTCTCTCTATTGACCGCTCTATTTACCGTCAAGAAGATCCTAAGGCCGAAGTAACCCAGGGCTGCGCGGCTGTAGCTATGAGAATTGAGAACAAACCAAAAATCTTAAGTTTGGATTATCAGAACTTAGGTCAGTATGCGGCCGATATTGATGATTTTAGGGTTCCGTCTTCTTCTTATCCTTTTCCTCGAGTTGATGGAGCATTAACCAAGCCGGCTTTTTTAGAATGTCAAAAAAGAGCCCTAGAAGACTGGAAGAAAAATAATCTAAAATTTTTAAAAACAAAAAAGGAGGGGCTTTTGGAGACATTTGATTTTTTTATTATGCACACACCTTTTCCCAAAATCGTTGAGTGGGTGGCGGCTCTTTTCTGGCGGCACGAAAGGCTGAAACAAAAAGAACATCTTACCCTGGCTGAATGTCTTAAAAAACCAAGCCTTTTCGCTGGATACAAAAAAGAACTTGACGAGATTAGAGGAACTCCAGATTTTAAAGAATTTTTTAGCCAGAAATTCAGTCCGGGTTTAAAATATAATCCTTATATTGGGAACTCTTATACCTCTTCTATTTTTATTTCCTTGGCTGGAGTTCTAGAAAAGGCCAGAAAAGGTCAAGAGATTGGTATTAACGGCTACGGCGGGGGCGCCAGTTCGATTTGTATTAAAGGAACCGTATTGTCGAATAAGAAATTTAGGAGTGACCTCGGTCCCCAACTAAAAAGAGGTAAAAAACTAACCATTAAACAATATCTAAAATGGCGAGAAAGCCAATGACTTCTTCTCTTTCTCAATTTCATCAACTTCCGCTGGTAGAAAAAATAAAAACTGTTGCCAGCTTTTCTTCTTTAGATAAGAAAGACTTAAAACTGATTGATCAATATCAGAAACTGCCTGATTTTGTTGACCTGGAGAATAACTTCGGTCCTTTTAAAATCGCTAGTAATTTTTTGATTAACAACAAAGATTATTTTGTGCCCATGGAAATTGAAGAGCCCTCGGTCGTAGCAGCTGCTTCTCGGGCAGCCAAACTGGTTAGAGAAGGCGGTGGTTTTTTTGGGAAATATTTAGGAAACCAAATGATCGGCCAATTGCAGTTAATTGGAATAAAAAATTTTGAGCGGGCAAAGAGAGAAATTTTTAAAAATAAAAAAGAGATTTTAAAAAAGGCTAACGAAACTAATAAATTTCTTTTGTCGATTTCTGGCGGAGCAAAAGACTTTGAAATTAAAAAAATAAAGAATTTTCTGGTTCTTTACCTGTTTGTTGATACCAAAGATGCCATGGGAGCCAACCTTGTTAATACTATGCTGGAAGAAATTGCTCTCTTTGTTGTTAAGATCGTCAAGACGGAAATTGGCCTAAGGATAATTTCTAATTTTGCAGAAAGGAGGACTGTTTCTATTAAGGGCAAGGTTCCGATTGAGAAGTTGGCCTTGGATGAGTTTTCCGGAGCCAAAGTCGCTCAAAGAATTCTATACGGTCAGAAGTTGGCTGAAAACGATATCTATCGGGCTGTCACCCATAACAAGGGCGTAATGAACGGGATTGATGCGGTAGCTTTGGCTACCGGGAATGATTTCAGGGCGATTGAATCAGGTGTTCATAGTTTTGCTGCCAAAGATGGAAAATATAAACCAGTAACTAAATGGGGGCTGGAGAAAAAATTTCTGAAAGGAGAAATTAAAATTCCCCTAGCCATTGCCACGGTTGGCGGAGCTACTGCAACAAAAAAATCCAGATTGGCCCTGAAAATTTTAGGAGTAAAAAACGCTCAAGAATTGGGTATTGTCGCAGCTTCTGTTGGTTTGGCTAACAATTTGGCCGCCCTTTCAGTTTTGGGCACCGAAGGTATCCAAAAAGGGCACATGAAGCTCCATCAAGAATTTTTAAAAAAGACAGCTAAAAAATAAAACATCAAGGTCGGTCTCTTAATATTATAAACAATGAATAACGGAATAAAAAAAATAGAAAAAAATAAAAGTATCGGCACCGGGAAAGGTTACATTTAATCGGTGAGCACGCCGTTGTCTACGGCAAGCCGGCCATAATTACTGCCATAGGTAATAGGACATACGTCGATATAAGTCCTGCCGAAGATGTAACTTATCAGGATATTGCCTGGCCTGATATATCACATACTTGGGAAATCGAACAAGTTTTTGAAATTACCCAAAAAACGCTAGATCTTTGGAGCGAGGGTAACGAGAAAAAGGATTTTTCTAAAGCTTTTCAGCTTTAATTAAAGAAAATGGATACGAGGGCTATCGGGCCTCTATTCTTGGCTTGGTGATGAAAAAGCTAGGAGTTAGTCAAGGTTTTTCGATAACTATTGATAGTAAAATTCCTACCGGTGCGGGACTTGGCTCTTCAGCTTCACGGGCAGCTGGTACAACAAAGGCGGTTGCTGAATTGTTTGAAAAACAGCTTTCTCTGGAGGAAATAAATGATATTGCTTTTGAGCAAGAAAAGATAATTCATGGTACGCCAAGCGGCGGAGACAATTCTGCTTGTTGTTTCGGCGGTCTTGTTTGGTTTAAAAAAGCCCAGCCGAAAAACGAGATAAAGTCTTTGAAAGAAGAGGTTCCTTATAGGCTCGAAAATTTTGTTTTTGTTTATACTAGTCCACCACAAAAAACAACTGGAGAATTAGTTCAATTGGTTAGGGAGCTGGATGAAGGATACAGAACAGAAAGAACAAAAAAAATCGGAGAGATGTGTCACGAAATGCTAGATGTTTTGAGAAGGAAAGACTTTCAAAGGATGAAAGAAATTATAAACCAAACTCAAAAAAATCTGGCTGAGTTGAAAGTCTCGACCGAAGAAATAGATAAGATTGTCGAATCTGTTCAAAAGATCGGCGGAGCAGCTAAGCTGTGTGGTGCCGGTGGTGGAGGAATAGTTTTATGCTACCACGAGGAGAAAGATAAGCTGGTTGATCTAATAAAGAAAATTGGCTATGATCCCTGGGAAAGCGAACTGGCGGTTGAAGGAGTAAAAATTGAAAAAGACTGGAGAGGACGGGAAACCCGATTTTAAGAGCATTGTTACGAGTAAAGAGTATTCGGAAACGAACGCTCTTTTCTTTCAAAAGCCGTGCCTTACAAATCATTGACAATTTTAAAATAAAGAGTTATAATAAACGTTGCAGTTCTTTTGAAATTTAAATATCTATCATATTGTGGCAGCTGTTTAACCGCTTCAATTAGGAAGTTTTTAAGCAGCTGTCACAATGGCAGTGAATAAAGACACGAGAAAGGAGGTACCGAATGAGCAATGATTTTGTTCGACATAACGAAGCATTAATGCCTATACAGATGGGGTCTCCTGTGCGAACCCCAGACTATGCACGTAGGGCTTGGGGATTACCAACCTCTATCAAGGAAGAGGAGGTAGTTAAGTTTTACAGTGCCGAATGGGAAGGAGGAAACGAGGGACAGCTTGCTATCGTGAGCAAGGCTGCCAAAAAAGCTGGTTTTGGCGATAATCCGGCTTTACTTCGGCAAAAAACTGCCGAGGTAGTAAGATCGATTGTCAGAGATTATCCCATCAAAGGTGAGCTCTTGATATTAGATGTAGGCGCAGGGCCCGGCTTGTCAGCGCTTACAATATGGAAAGAGCTACCGACTGATATCCGGCCCAAGTCTCGGTTCTTACTTCTAGATCCTTCTAGGGCAAGCCTTGAAGCAGCTGAGAAGGTGATGAAAGAGAACCGGGTAAATTACGAGGTTATCTGCGATGTCGATATCCATGTCGGTAGACACCTGAAAGAAGGGATTGTGGATATTCTGGTTGGCGTAGCCTCAGTCCATCATCACTCAGCCATCCCCTTCGATCTCTATTATCGGATACTTACTCCTGGAGGAATTGCCGTCTTTGCTGATTGGCATAACTCTATTTGGGAGCATCCTTGGCGAGTCTACCGCTTTCTAGAGGCATTTGATTGGCCCGTAAAGGAAGCGGGGCTGAGGGAGTGGCTTGAGTCCTACGGAGGTGTTTGCGTTATCGAACCAACCGATCCGGCCGACAGACAAGCCAACGAAGACATTACTAGCTTTTGGCTCGGATATCATCAAATTCTCAAAGAGAGCGAGACAGACCTGGGGCCGAACTCAATCTGGCCTCTTGAAGGACACCGCCCAGTCGTAAGATACGTTGAGGAGATGAAAGAAGTAGGGTTCAGCGTTGGTTCTCCTGGTATAAAGAGAATGCTGGAACAAGGTGTCATTACCGGCAACCCGCATCAGCTGTTACCTAATTCACGACTGTTAATGGTAACAGTCGGAGAAAAGACAAAAAAGGAGGAGATATGAAAAACTGGGAAGAGGAGATTGCTCGATTAGGAAAGGCAGGGGTCGAGGAGAGACAACAGAAGGGTCTCGATGTTTCTGAGGCTCATAGTATTTCTCACTTAGGGAATGTGGCCGAGCTAACTCAGAAGGTAGGGTCAATTTATGGCTTCACTAAGCGAGAAAACGAGCTGAACTACGCAGACGGCTGGTTTCACGATAGGATTCGTTCGTCTAATGAAGATCCGTCAGTCGGCGATGAGGAGGCCAGCGCGAAAGAAGCTCGTCGAATCCTGACAGAGGCCAACCTTATAACCGAAACAGAGGGAACGGCTATCGCCTACGCGATTGCAAGACAGGGCCAGTATCCTGAATGGTGGAAAGCCCCGGAGACTAGAGAGGTAGTGCCGGAGGAGCTAGGGAAGAAGCTTCATCTTGCCCTGTTCGTTGCTGACAAAATGGAGGCCAACGGGGTGAGGGTGATTGCCCGGCGTTCTCAGTTTGTCGCCGGTAACCGGCTCCGCAGCGAGAAAGGCGACTGGCGCAACTTCGGGTTTCAGCCCGATAAGGACGAAGCCTTAGTTGTCGCTATCGAAAGCCTTTTACGGCTGGCTTTCATCAACCCGGAGGGAATCTATCCTCTGAGGTTAAAGCCAGTTGTGGAGCCACTTTATCAAATCCAACGGGAATTTGTTCTCGGTGTTATCTGGGGACTAAGATTAACCGTGGAAGGCATTACCCAATTGCTTCTAGAGAAGAAAACCAGTGAGGGTAAAAACATCCTCCAGGCGAGAAAGATAGTCGCGCCGGAAGACATCTTTGAGTTAGTCGACCTGATCGTCTCGAAAAGTGGAATCACCGACGGAAGAATAGTCTCTGTCTCAGAGGACGTGAGTATTTCGGCCCTCGAGACGGTGAAGTACTTCAGTCGCCGCTATGAGGAAGACCTTGACCGTTTGGTGCTAGACTGGAGTCCAGCGGGTGAAAAAGCCCGAGAATGGCGCCAGGGTATGATAGACTACATGGAGGGTAAATTCTAAACTAAGCTGAATGCTTAGCTAAGGAAAAAACAGGTGGTGTTCCTTCTCGGGCGCCACCTGATTTCTTTGAGTTTGACATTCGATCAAAAGATATTAAGATTAAAACAAGGGATTTTAAGGATAATTAAATAATTATATTTAACTAATTAAAAATGATAAAAGTTTCCGCACCGGGAAAATTAATGTTATTTGGAGAGCATGCCGTTGTTTATAACCGGCCTTGTTTGGTCGCTGCGGTTTCACAGCGTTTGTTTGTTGAAGTAGAGAAAAATTCTGAAAATAAAATCCTACTCGATGCTCCGCAAATGAAAGTTTCTGATTTCGCCGTTTCTTTAACCGATTTAGACAAAGAACAGCCCAAAGAAGTTAGATTTGTTCTGGAAGCGGTTAAGAATTTTTTTAGAAAATATAATATTGAATCAGGGCTAAAAATAAAAACCGAAAGTCAGTTTTCGGCTGAGTACGGTTTTGGCTCGAGTTCGGCAGTGACTGTTTGTACTATAAAGGCCTTGTCGGAAATTTTCGAGGTAAAAATGGCAGAAAAAGAAATTTTCGACTTGTCTTATAAAACAGTTTTAGACATTCAAGGCGTTGGTTCAGGCTTTGATATCGCTGCGGCTATTTATGGCGGAGTGATTTATTTTCTAACCGGTGGAAAGAGAATTGAGCCGCTGGAAATTAAAAACATTCCTTTGATAGTTGGCTATACCGGCGTCAAAGCCAGCACTTCTGAAATCGTCAAAGCAGTTAAAGTAGAAATGGAGAAAGACTCTGAATACTATGAGAAAGCTTACGACGATATTTTACAGATTGTTGAAAAAGCAAAAACAGCTATGGGAAATTCAAGTTGGCCGGAAGTCGGTCGGTTGATGACTGAAAATCAAGGCATCTTGAGAAAATTCAAAGCTCCTTCTGTAGAATACGGCGTTTCCTCAGAAATTATTGAAAAACTGATCGAGGTCTGTCAAAGAGCCGGTGCTTTCGGCGCCAAATTATCTGGCGCCGGAGTCGGTGATTGTATTATCGCTTTGGGAGAGAATAGAGGAGAAATAGAAAAAGCGATAAAAGAAGCCGGAGGTACGCCAGTTTCGGTTAATGTTGATTACCAAGGTTTAAAAATAGAAAATAACCTATGATGAAGGCTACGGCTGTTGCCAATGCTAATATTGCCTTGGTCAAATATTGGGGCAAACGTGATAAAAAGTTGATACTTCCTCAAAACAGCAATATCTCGATGACTTGCGATGGCATGACTACCACCACTACGGTTGAGTTTTCAGATAAATATAAAGAGCATAGTGTTGTCATAAATGATGAGGAATTTCAGAAGGATGAAAAAGATATCCATGGTCATATTGATAGAATTAGTCGCTTGGCCGGGATAAAAGATAAAGCGAGAGTTGTTTCTGAAAGCAACTTTCCGGTGGCTGCTGGCTTAGCCAGTAGCGCCAGTGGCTTTGCGGCACTGACAGTTGCCGCCGCAGCTGCAGCGGGATTAAAATTATCACCTAAAGACTTATCAATTCTCACTAGGCAAGGTTCTGGCTCTGCTTGTCGTAGTATTTTTGGGGGTTTTGTAGAGTGGCATCGCGGGAAAATGCCTGATGGTTTGGATAGTTACGCTGAAAGTATCGTTGATAAAAATTATTGGCCGGAATTTAGAATGATTGCCACTATTGTCCAAAAGGGAAAGAAACCGGTGACTAGCCGCGCCGGAATGGCACAAACCGTTGAAACCTGCCCTTATTACGAAGGATGGCTTGGGACAGTAACTGATGACTTGAAAATGATTAAAGAAGGGATAAAAGAGAGAGACTTTAAAAAAGTCGCTCAAGCAGCAGAACACAATTGTCTTAAAATGCACGCTTTGATGATGACGACAAAGCCAGCAATTATCTATTGGATTCCGGCAACGATAGAAATCATCCAAAATGTCTTAGCTTGGCGAGAAGAAGGAGTAAAATGTTATTTCACAATTGACGCCGGGCCCAATGTTAAAATTCTGTGTTTAGAAAAAGACGAAAAAGAAATCAATAAAAGATTATTAAAATTAGAAGGGGTGATAGAAACGATGATTTGTCGGCCGGGCGATGGCGCGAAATTGATCGATAAACATTTGTTTTGATTTTGATGAAAGGCGCCGCCCTACATGCTTGAGCTTGATAGTTTGAAAATAAAAGACTATAATTATTGCAGTTTTCCCTTAAAATATTAAAAAAGGAGGATAAAGACATGAAAGAATACAACGCAGCTTTTTTTGGGTTATATGAAAATGTATTCATGGTATTGAAGAAAACCTTTGGCGAAGAAAGAGCCCTGGATTTATTTAGGCAAATCATGGAGAGGGGGTTAAAAAAGGCCTATGATAATTCAGGGTTTACAAGAGGAGATCCTCAGGACTTTGCCAGGGTAGTTGGGGAAAGAGACAGAAACGTAGGTCTTCACGTAGAATTTCCAGAAGTTACCAAAGATAGAATTATTTATCGGTTTTATACCGATCCGTTCCCTGGTCTCAGAGACAAAGTGAAGGGCAAAAAATTAGATGGTACATATATGGCTTTCAAGGCCAGATACTTACTTGGTGAAGATTGGGCATACGAAACAACAAAACATCTGTGGGGTGGAGATAAATTTACAGAACATGTAATTACAAGGAGTTAGTCAAGGGCATATGGGTGGCATTCATTGCGGATGCCACCTGTTTCTTTTAATGTTGTCAATTTATCATACTTGACTTGAAATTGGAGGGGTTTTCCGCTATAATAGGACATCATGCTTGGCAAAGAGGAGATTAAAAAAATTATTCCTTATCAGGAACCTTTTTTATTTGTGGATGAAGTTGAGGAAATTGGAGATAATACTATTTCCGGTTTTTACCAAACGTCAGCAGATAATTATTATTTCAAGGGCCATTTCGTTGATTTCAAGATTATGCCCGGCGTTTTGGTTGTAGAGGCCTTGGCCCAGCTTTCAACGATTTTACTAAGGAAGAAAATAGAGAATCATAAAAATTACCACTTCTTGGCTTATGACGTTAGAAGCTGTCAGTTCCTTAAGCCAATTTTCCCTGGAGAAAAAATATCTTTGAGAACCGAAGTTTTAGGGATTTATGATATTCCTGAGGCAACTACAAAGATTGCCCGAGTTAAAGGTCAGGCCTTGGTTAAAGACGACCTAAAATGCGAGGCGAGATTTTCCGTGGCCATTGTTGATAAAAAAGAATTTGAAGAAAAAAATGTCTCAAAATAATAAGCTTCGTCAGCTTTTAGAAATAAAATATCCGATTATTCAGGGCGGAATGGCTGGCATTTCGGAAAGTAGGCTGGTCTCTGCTGTTTCTAATGCTGGCGGCTTGGGTACTATCGGCTCTGGCCTGATGCCGGCTAAAGAGAACAAGTCCCCGTTGTTTTTACTGGTGGCGGCAACCCTCTTCCGCTTTTTCCCTATTTTCAGGCAGCTGGAGCTAAAATAATTCCAGTTGTTCCTTCGCCTCGGTTAGCTAAAAAAATGGAAGATGCCGGGGCTGATGCAGTAGTGGTCGAAGGCCTGGAATCGGGCGGCCACATTGGAGAAAACACCACTTTTTGCTTGATTTCCCAAACAAAGAAGATGTTAAAAAACATCCCTTTAATTGGTGCTGGCGGGATTTATGATGCTAAAACTGCCAAATCTGCATTTTTGTTGGGCGCTAACGGAATCCAAATGGGAACGAGGTTTTTAGCCTCAAAAGAATGTTTAGTTTCCGAGAGCTACAAACAAAAAATAGTTGAAGCCACGGCTGATGAGATTACGGTTGCCTTAAGGTTTACCGGTCACCCTATTAGGGTAATAAAAAATAAGTGGTCAGAACAGATGAAAAAATTGGAAGAAAAAGGCGCTTTCCCCGAAGAAATCAAAGCAGAAAAAATCGCCGGTTCCTTGGGTGGAAAAGAGCTTGAAGAAATTCCTCTTTTGGCTGGTTTGTCGGCCGCCGGAATCTCGGAAATAAAAAGTTGCCAGGAAATAATAGATGAAATTGTTAAAGAAATTATATGAACCCGATCGCTTCCTGGTTTTGTAAAATTTTTTTGAAACCGATTGTTGACTGGCTCTTAATAAAAGAAGTTAGGGGGTTAGAAAATGTTCCTAGGAGTCCTTTTATTCTGGTTTCCAATCATGTCAGTTATCTTGATATAATAATAGATAGCTACCTTTGCGTTCCTAGAAGATTCCATTTCATCGGTCAAATTGACGGATTTAAAGGAATAGTAAAATGGCTGATTCGCGCTATTTATTTTGTTTCCGGAGTGATTCCTTTGGACAGACAAAAGGACCAATCTCGAGAGGATGCCTTAAAGAAAGCAGCCAAAGTTTTAAAAAGAGGTAATATTTTGGTGCTTTACCCCGAAGGGAGAAGGTCGACTAACGGCGAAGTTCAAGAAGGAAGACTTGGAACGGCCAAGATTTTTTTGGAAACTGGGACACCAATAATACCAGCTGGAATTAAGGGAACTTTTGAATTAATGCCTCCTAGGGGAAAACTGAAAATAAAAAAAGCAGTTGAAATCAACGTTGGTAAGCCTCTATTTCTAAAAGAAGAATTTAATCTGGCGCAAGATTTAGCAGAAAATTCACCGGAATACCAAAAAATTTTAGAAAAAATCACTGACGAAATAATGGGAGAATTAAAACAATTGACTGCTTAATAAAAACATGTTTACTAAAATATTAATTGCTAATCGGGGAGAAATTGCTATTAGGATTATTAGGGTTTGCAAGGAAATGGGTATAAAAACGGTTGCGCTTTGTCCGCAAAAAGGCGAGGAAGGCAATTTTTTGGAAACAGAATTGGCTGATGAATTTTATTATTTAGACGAAGCAGGAGCGACCGGTTACCTTAACCAGAGAAGAATAATTGAGATTGCTAAAAGGGCTGGGGCCGAAGCCATCCATCCTGGTTACGGATTTTTGGCTCAAAATGGTGATTTTGCTGAGCTTTGCTGGCTTAATGGAATAAAATTTATCGGACCTACTCCCGAAACACTAAGAAAGATCGGCGACAAGGTTGAAGCAAAAAAAATCGCTTGGAAGGTAGGGATTCCCCTGTTGCCCGGACCACAGCGAGCGATTGATGAGAAGGAATGTTTTAAGATGGCAAAAAAAACAAAGCCGCCCTTTCTTTTAAAAGCGGTTGACGGTGGAGGTGGAATTGGCATGACGGAAATTCACCGGATAAACAAGGAGGAAATAATAGAGAACTTCCAGAGGTTAAAAAGAACGTCAGAGAGCGCCTTTAATAGTAAAAAAATTTTTATTGAAAAGTTGTTAATCAGCCCGCGTCATATTGAATTTCAGATCTTGGGCGACGGCCGAGGTAAAGTCCTGCATTTCGGGGAAAGGGAATGTTCCATCCAGAGAAGACACCAAAAGCTCGTAGAAGAAGCACCTTCGCTATTTTTGGATTCAAAACTAAGAGAAAAGATGGGGAACTTGGCTATAAGGTTAGGTCAGTATTTAAGGTATGAGGGCGCCGGGACAGTGGAATTTTTGGTTGATCAAGACAGAAATTTTTACTTTTTAGAAGTTAATCCTCGTTTGCAGGTCGAGCATCCGGTAACCGAGTTGATCACTAATTTTGACTTGGTTGAACTGCAAATTAGAATGGCCAGTGGAGAAAAATTAGATTTTAAACAAAAGCATATCAAAATTTTTGGCTGGGCAATGGAGTTTAGAATTTATGCCGAAGACGCCTTGGCTGATTTCCGTCCCCTAGCTGGCCAAATTAACAAATATTTGCCGCCTGGAGGCAAGGGGGTCGAAATCCATAGTTTTTGCCGGGTAGGCCAAAAAGTCTTGCCCTATTTTGACCCCCTCTTGGCAAAACTGGTTATTTTCGCTAAAGACAGAAAATCAGTTATCAAGAGAGCAAAAAGAGCCTTCCAGGAATATGTTATTGAGGGAGTGCCAACCCTGATTCCTTTCTATAAAACGCTACTGGAAAACCAAAGTTTTTTAGAAGGAAGACTATCAACCAATTTCATCGAAAGAGAAAAAATTCTTGAAACGTTAAAAGAGAAAAACATTCCACAAAAAATTGTTGCTCCTGAAAAAATTTCTGTTTCTCCAGAAAGACAAAAGGCTAAAAAAGGGAAAATCATGAATGATGAAGAAGTAGCCTGGCTGGCCGCCAAGTTTTATCAAAGTCTTAAGGAGGTAGAGACAGAATCAGAATTGTCTATGATTAATAAATGGAAATTAGCCGAGCGGATGAGCATTCTTGATGAATAAGAAATATCAGATTAAACCCGCGTAGTAATCAGTATAAATGAGTAGTAACATGCAAACAACGATTAAAATTGATAACAAAGTCTATCGGATTGAAATATCGGAAACAGAAGGCGATTTATTGAAAGTAAAAGTGAACGATAAAGAACACTTCTTTGCTAAGAAAGAATTGAGTGAACCAAGTTTTACTGATTTTTACGCTAAAGATTTAAATAGGGAGACAAAAGAAGATGGAATTATTTTCAGGGAAAGAGTTGAAAAAGAAATCAAAAGTCCCTTGGCCGGAACAATTTCCAGTATTGGGGTTAAAGTCGGCGAAACGCTAAGACCTGGTAAAAAAGTCGCCACCTTGATTGCGATGAAAATGGAAAATGAAATTGTTTCCGAAGGATACGGCAAAATTAAAGAGGTTAAAGTTAAAGCAAATCAATCCGTGAACAGTGGAGACACTTTAATAGTATTAGAATAACCCAAACTTTACTATGATTATAAAAAATTACAAAACTCTTGAATCTACTAATTTAGAGGCCAAAGAGCTGGCTCAAAAAGGGGCGGATCCCTGGACAATAGTTGTAGCCAAAGAGCAGACCGGCGGTTACGGCCGAAAGAAATCAGTCTGGTCTTCTCCTAAAGGAGGGCTTTATTTTTCTATTATTCTTCCTAAAAGTAACATTGATGACCTGCAGACCTTGACTATCTTAGCTGCCTTTATCTGCGCGAAAACGATAAAAGAAAATTCTAACCTGGAGCCATTTATTAAATTGCCAAATGATGTTTGGGTAAATGGGAAAAAACTAGCTGGGATTTTGACTGAAAATATTATCGGTAGGGACGTTAAGACGTCAGTAATCGGGATTGGTCTGAATACTAATATTAAGAAATTTCCTAAAGACTTGGAAAATATCGCCACTTCTCTTAAAATAGAATTAGGCAGAGAAGTTGACAACCAAAAGATTTTGGGACAAATTATTAAAGGATTAGAAGAACAATTGCGAACTATTAGTGAATAATATGGCTTTTGAAAAAGAGATTGAAAAATTAAACAAAAAACGAGAGGAACTAGAGAGCTCGGAATTGATTGAAAAGCAGCATCAAAAAGGGAAACTGACTGCCCGTGAGAGAATTAACCTGCTTTTGGATCCGGAAACTTTTGTTGAGTTAGATCCTTTTATTGAGAGCCGTTTTCAACAATTGGGCATGGCAGAGAAGAGAATTCCCGGAGATGCAGTAATCTCCGGCTTTGGTAAAATTTCCGGCCGCCAGGTTTATCTCTTTAGTCAAGATTTTTCTAAAATGGGCGGCTCTTTGGGGGAGATGCACGGTCAAAAAATTACCAAAATGATTGAGCTAGCCACCAAAACCGGCTGTCCTTGTATTGGTATTATTGATTCGGGTGGAGCCAGAATCCAAGAGGGGATATCCAGCTTAGATGGTTACGCTTCCATTTTTAGGGCGATGATTCGGGCTTCAGGAGTTATTCCACAAATTTCTGTTATTGTTGGTCCCTCAGCCGGGGGGGCCTCTTATGCTCCCGGGCTTTCTGATTTTGTTTTTATGGTAGAGGGCATTTCGCAAATGTATATTACCGGGCCGGAAGTGATTCGAGCTGTTTCCGGAGAAAAAGTTTCCTTTGAAGACTTAGGAGGAGCTGCGGTTCATAGCCAAAAATCCGGTTGCAGCCATTTCATTTTTAAGTCAGAAAAAGACTGCTTTCTAGGGGTAAAAAAACTCCTCTCTTATTTGCCGCAAAACAATTTGGCAGATTTACCGAGGCAAAAAGGGCTCTTGGCTGAATTTTTTGAAGGAGAGACTATGCGGCTTTTGGAAATAGTGCCCGAAGACGAGAAAAAGGGCTACGATATGAAGGAAGTGATCGAAGAAATCTTTGATAAAAATTCTTTTTTTGAAATCCAATCAGGCTTTGCTGCTAATTGCTTGATAGGCTTGGCCAGATTATCTGGCTATTCAGTTGGCCTAGTAGCTAATCAGACTAGATTTATGGCCGGTACTTTAGATATTGATTCTTCAGACAAAGTGGCCAGGTTTGTCAGGTTTTGCGATTGTTTTAATATCCCCTTGATTAATTTAGTCGACACTTCTGGCTACCTTCCCGGTAAAGACCAGGAGCATCGGGGGATAATCAGGCACGGAGCCAAAGTCTTATATGCTTACAGCGAAGCAACTGTCCCGAAAATCAGCTTAATTTTGAGAAAGGCTTTCGGTGGAGCTTATATTGCCTTATGTTCCCGGCAGTTAGGCCTTGATAAGGTTATTGCTTGGCCGTCTACTCAAATTGCCGTGATGGGGCCCGAGCAGGCAGTAAAAATTATTTATAAAAAAGAAATTGCCGAAAGCCGAGAACCGAAAGAAATGGAAAAAGAAAAAATTGAAGAACTGAAGAGTGCTTTCTTAAGCCCTTATCAGGCTGCCCGATTAGGTCAGGTTGACTTGATAATCCATCCCAAAGACACTAGAAACACTTTAATTAAATGCCTCGAGTCTTTACTAAATAAGAGAGAGAGTAAAATAGCCAGGAAGCACGGTAATATACCCCTGTAAAGATCTCTAATTTTCAATGGTTAATTTCTTTTCAATTTCTCTCGTTGCTTACCTCGTTGGTTCCTTTCCAACGGCTTACCTTTTTGTTAAAAAGTTTACCGGTCGAGATATTAAAAAGATTGGGTCGGGAAATGTTGGCGCAATGAATACTATCCGAGCCTTGAGAGAGAAATCAAAAAAACTCGCCATCGTCGGATTTTTAGTTGTTTTGATAATTGATATGGCCAAGGGCGCTTTTTCTATTTTTCTTGCTCATTTTTTTTTACCTTTCAATTCCTTAGCTTTAATAATTGCTGGCTTTTTTGTTGTTTTAGGCCATAATTACTCCATTTTTCTAAAATTTGCCGGCGGCCGGGGCGCGGCCTGCCTAATTGGCATTTTGCTTTATTTGGATCCTTTTTCCTTTATGGTCTGGGGTTTACCGATGTTTTTTTGTACGATTTTGTTTCAAATCATTTTAGAGAAAGTCGGCTTTGAGACAAAGATAGACTGGAAAAAAATATTACCCATTGTTTCAATTTTCGGCAAGCAAATGGCTGGCAGGTTTGCCGGATTATTCTTCGGCCCCGTGGCCCTGTATTTTTATAACCCTCAAATCTTTCTGCCAATAGCTGCTGGAACAATTTTATTATTAATAAAAAATATCCCCAGATTTAAGAGCTATTTTTTAGGTGAAAAAATTGATGGTGGCTGAAAACAAAATTATATCTCAAAAACTTAAGCCTGATTTCGGACAGAGCCGAAAGATCGGCCTTCTTGTTGATGATACCTGCAGTCTGCCAGAAAAAATAATTAACGATTTTCAAATCGAGGTTGTAAAAATAAAATTATATTTTCCCGAATGGGATAAATTCCCTGAGAAAAACTTATATCAGGTAATGAAAGAAACCAAAGCCGGGCCAAAAACTTCCGCGCCCCCGCCGGGAGATTATTTGAAAGCTTACAAAAAAATATTAGAGAAATTTGAAAAGGCACTAGTGATTACTTTATCTTCTAAATTATCAGCTACTTATAGTTCGGCTAGACAGGCAAAAGAATTTATGCCTGATCCTTCGAAAATTGAGATTTTTGACTCTCTTGCCGCGGCTAGCCCCGAAGGACTTCTAGCTCTTAGAGCAAGCGAGCTTATTCAAGAAGGGAAAACCCTAGAGGAAATTTTGAAAACCTTAGAAAGTCTTCGAGAAAGAATCAAGCTTTTTGCCTTCTTGAAAACAACTTATTGGGTAGAAAAAATTGGCCGAATTTCTTCCGGGCAGGCAGCCGCCTTTAAAGTATTAAAGATCCTAGGGGTCCAGCCTATGCTTGGTTTTAAAGAAGGAAAGGTTGCCCTGACTGGCTTTAATTTTTGGACCAAAGATACTTTCAAAGCACTTTTTTACCAGCTAAAGCGCCAAGGTAGAAAATCTGGAAAATTAAGAATGGGAATAAATTATAGTGACAACATTGAGTTAGCCTATCAATTAAAAGAGAAAGTGGAAAAAGAGCTAGCTGCAGAAGTAGCTTTTATTTCTTTGGTTCCGCCGATTGTCGGTGCCAATTCCGGCCCTGGTACTATCATTGCCGGCTGCCTACCTATTTAATTAGATGCCGTTGTCAATTGTTATTGTTATTATCAGTTATCTTTTAGGTTCAATCCCCTCTGGCTTTATTTTCTCCAAGATTTCAGGAAAGGAAATTTTTAAAATTGGCTGGCGGAAAAGCTCAGGCTCTAATGTTTTTAGACATGTCGGCGCCTGGCAGGGAATAGCCACTGGTCTTTGTGATATTGGTAAAGGTTTTTTCGCAGTTTTCTTAGCCCAGCATTGTGACTTGTCTCTTTTCTCCCAGGTTCTTTGTGGAGCGGCCGTGGTTGTGGGCAATAATTGGTCTTGTTTTGTGAAATTTGCCGGCGGCCGGGGAATCGGCGCCTTTTTAGGTGCCTTTCTAGCTCTCAGTCCAAAACTACTTGTTTTTTCAGTTATTCCTTTCTTGTTAATATCTTTAGCCTGGAATTCCTCCATCGGGACAATTTTTTTCTTAGCTGTTTCTCTTTTTCTTTCGATTTATTTTAGCCAGTTTCAAACTATTGGCGTTTTAACCCTGGTATCTTTGGCGCCAATTTTTGTTAAAAGATTAAGCCCGATTAAAGAAATTTTTCCCGTGAAAGAGAAATTAACTCTTATTGGCAACCGATTAATTTTTGACGATGATAGACCTTGCTCTGGTTTTAGAATAATAAGAATAATAAACAAATTGACTTGGTGGTGAAAATTTGATAAGCTAAAGATAGTCCGTCGAAAGTACGGGCTAATTTATTACCACTATGGATGTAAAATCATTCGCCTCGGCGATTACTCAAATTGCTGAAGAAAAAGGAATCTCTCCGGAAAAGATTTGGGAAACTATTGAATCAGCCATTGCTGCAGCCTATAAAAAAGAATATGGCAAAAAGGGCCAGGTAACTAAATGCAAGCTGGACCGTCAATCGGGGGAAGTTCAATTTTGGCAGATAAAATCAGTAGTTACGAAATCAATGATTTATACCGAAGAAGAATTAGAGAAACTGAAGGAAAAGAAAGAAAAGAATATTGAAGAAGAGCTCTCCCTGGTTAAGAGCGGAGAAGACAAGGGAAAGGTCCGATTTAATCCAGAGAAGCATATTATGTTAGAAGAAGCAAAGAAAATAAAGCCGAAAATAAAAGCCGGAGAAGAGTTGGAAATTCTTTTAGAGTCAAGGGGTGACTATGGCCGTATTGCCGCCCAGACGGCCAAACAAGTTATCTTACAAAAAATTAGAGAAGCGGAAAGGGAGAGTATTTTGACGGAATATAAAACAAAAGAGGGCGAGATTATTTCGGGGATTGTTCAAAGAATAGAGGGAAGAAACGTTTTTCTTGATATTGGCAAGACCTTGGGAATATTAACTAGAGAAGAGCAGGTGCCGGGCGAATTTTATCGGCCGGGCCAGAGATTAAGACTCTTCCTTCTGAAAGTTGAAGAAGGGCCTAAGGGCCCGGTTATTTTTCTTTCACGAGCTTATCCTCGATTAGTTTCTAAGCTTTTCGAATTAGAAGTTCCAGAGATTTCAGCTGGCCAGGTAGAAATTAAATCAATTGCTCGGGAACCAGGTTCCAGAACAAAAATCGCCGTTGCCTCAAAGGCTGAAGGGATTGATCCTATCGGTAGCGCGGTCGGTCAGAGAGGGACCAGGGTCCAGGCAGTGATTAATGAGTTAGGCGGAGAAAAGATTGATATTATTGAGTATTCCGAAGAACCAGAGACTTATATTGCCAATTCTTTAAGTCCAGCCAAGGTTGTGGAAATCAAAATTGAACCCAAAAATAAAGCCTTAGCCGTTGTTCCGGAAGACCAACTGTCTTTAGCTATTGGTAAGGACGGCCAGAATGTCAGATTGGCTGCAAAGCTTACCGGCTGGAAAATAGACGTCAGGAGTCCGGAAGGGGTAGAAGAAAAAGAGCGCAAAGCAGAAACCGAAAAGAAAGAAAAGAAAAAAACCAAAAATAAAAAGCCGAAAAATAAAGACTAGTAAACTCATAAATTATTATGTTGTTTTTTCCAGTCATTGTTTCAGTTTTTAGTTTAGTTTTCGCTTATTTTTTGATTAAAGAAGTCAAAAAGGCCTCTTCTGGTTCGGGAAAGCAAATTGAAATCGCTCAAGCAATAAGGGAGGGGGCAACCGCTTTCCTGAAAAGACAATATAAGACATGTGGTGTTGTCGGGATTTTTTTATTTTTTCTTCTCTGGCTTGCTTTAGATTTGAAGATGGCTTTTGGCTTTTTGATTGGCGCCTTCGCCTCCGGCTTGGCTGGTTTAATTGGTATGATGGTATCTACCAGCGCCAATCTCAAAGTGACTGAGGCTGCCAAATCCGGATTGAAGCCAGCTTTTGATTTATCTTTCAGAGGCGGTTCAGCCACCGGATTTTTGGTTGTTGGTTTAGGGCTTTTGGTTGTTTCTGGCCTTTACTCCCTCTTTAATGATTTAGAGGCTCTAATCGCTCTAGGTTTTGGCGCTTCTTTAATTTCGGTTTTCGCCAGATTAGCTGGCGGCATTTACACCAAGGCAGCTGATGTTGGGGCTGATTTGGTGGGAAAAATTGAAAAAGGAATTCCTGAGGACGATCCCAGAAACCCGGCAGTTGTCGCTGATCAGGTAGGTGATAATGTCGGCGATTGTGCCGGCATGGCAGCTGATTTATTCGAGACTTATGTGGTAACGATAGTGGCGGCTATGGTTTTAGCTGCTTTAATATTTCCCCTCTCCAATCAGTTTATGGCAATTATTTTGCCTCTTCATTTGGCGGCTATGGCCATTTTAGCTTCAATTATCTCGACTTATTTTGTTAAACTTAAAAAAGATGGAAGTCCAGCCCGGGCTCTTTTCCGCGGCCTTATTATTGCTGGAATTTTATCAGCTGTTGGTTTTTGTCCAATAATCTATAAAACTGCTCAAAGTTTAGAAATGGCCCTGGTTGATCTCTGTTTGCCGGCTATTATCGGTCTTTTAATTGCCGGTGGAATATTTTTGATTACTGATTTTTTTACTTCAAAAAAACATTGGCCGGTCAGATCAATTGCCGAGGCTTCCCAGTCGGGCCACGGCCCGAATATTATTAACGGCCTAGCCGTTGGAATGAGATCGACTATCTGGCCGGTGGTTTTAATTTCTCTCGGTATTTTAATCAGTTTTAATTTATCTGGTATGTATGGGCTGGCCATTGCCGTAGTGGCTATGCTTTCCCTAAGTGGTTTAATTATTACCATAGATTCCTACGGTCCAATTGCTGACAATGCGTCGGGGATTGCCGAAATGGCTGGGCTTTCAGGGGAGGTAAAGGGGAATACCGATACCCTAGACGCAGTCGGCAACACCACCAAGGCTACTACTAAGGGGTACGCTATAACCTCTGCCGGTTTGGCTGCTCTGGTTTTATTTTCGGCTTATACCCAGGAATTATTGAAGACTGGAAAAGAAATTCAGTTTCTCTTAGATGACCCCAGGGTTTTGATTGGTTTATTTTTTGGCGGAATAATCACCTATTATTTTGCCGCCCTAGCCCTTACCGCAGTAGGCAAGACAGCTGGTAAGGTAGTTGAAGAAGTTAGGAGGCAGTTTAGAGAGATTCCAGGTTTAATAGAAGGGCAGGCTAGGCCGGAATATTCAAAATGCGTTGATATTGTTACCAAAGCCGCTTTGAAAGAAATGATTCTGCCAGCTTCCCTGCCTTTAATTTTTCCAGTTTTAATTTATTTGATTTTAGGCCCGGAAGCTCTGGGAGGTCTTTTAATTGGTTCAATCATTGTTGGTATTTTTTTAGCTATCAAGATGACCTCTGGCGGAGCGGCTTGGGATAATGCCAAAAAATATATTGAAGAAGGAAATTTGGGGGGCAAGGGCTCTTTTGCCCATAAGGCAGCTGTTACCGGAGACACCGTCGGAGATCCTTACAAGGATACTGCTGGCCCGGCAATAAATCCGATGATTAAGGTGCTGAATATAGTTGCCTTGCTAATTATTAGCTTTTTAGTATAATAATATATGAACTTAATTCCCACTGTCATCGAAAAGACCCAATACGGAGAGCGCGCTTACGATATTTATTCCCGTTTATTGAAAGATAGGATAATTTTACTGGGGGGGCCGGTTACTGATGCCGCGGCCAATTCAATTATTGCCCAGCTTTTGTTTTTGGCATCCCGAGAGCCGGAAAAAGATATCCAGTTTTACATCAACTCTCCGGGAGGAGTAGTTACCGCAGGTTTAGCTATTTACGATACGATGCAATATATTAAATGTCCGGTTTCTACGGTCTGCGTCGGTTTGGCTGGTTCTATGGCCGCCACTCTTTTAGCTTCCGGTACCAAAGGTAAGAGATTTGCTCTTCCCAACGCCGAGGTGTTACTTCATCAGGTTATGGGCGGAATTACCGGCGAAGCGGTGGAAGTAGAAATTACAGCTAAACAGATTGTCAAAATCAAAGACAAATTAAATAAAATCTTAGCCAAGCATACCGGTCAGCCCTTAGAGAGAATTGAAAAAGATACTGATCGTGATTTCTATTTATCAGCTACGGAAGCCAAAGAATACGGTATTATTGATGAGGTGATAAAGACGAAAGAATGATGTTTCGTAACCTGCCGGCTTTTTTTGTTTCTTTTAGGAATGATATTCGCTATAAAGATAGCGAGGCCGAGAGAAAGAATTTTATTATTTAGCCATGGGGGCGTGGTTGTTAAAACCGTTTTCAAAATAGTATTTTGTGGGATTAGTAGACCCCCTTTTTTTAAAAAAGGAAAAGATTCAATAGGAGGGTTTTTAAAGCCGGGCTTCGCTTTGTGAGGCTCGGCTTTCGCTGAGGCTTTGCCTCGTCTCGCACCGAACCCTGCTTTGCAGCGTTCGGTTTTTGACATCTTTTTAAAAACTTGCTACAATGGATCCACAAATAGAAATCATTAATTTAAACCATCGATAAATAAAATACTAATCTGAACATGGATTTTCACTTACCGACAGTATATAGAGCATAAGACTAAACAAGACTTCAGTAAGTATTTGAGTGATGATTCATGGAAAAATTTGTGATAAATATTCGTGGTTTTCAAAAATATGGATCAAATTGTTCTACTAATTGTAGGGTTTTTTGGCCTATTTCTTGGGTCAATTTTAGGTTACTATGCCCGGCAATCAATTGCCAAAAAGAGAGCTGGGACAATAGAGCAAATTCTCCAAAAACGCTTTCAGAAAGCCAAAGAAACTGCTGACTCAATTCTTTCTGAAGCAAAAGAAAAATCTCAAAAAATTTTAGAGACAGCCAAAGAAGAAACCAGCCAAAGGCATTCTGAGCTTTTGAAGACCGAAAGGCTGTTGCTGAAAAGGGAGCACATTTTGGATCAGAGAATCTCTGATTTTGAACTGAAACAAAAAGACTTTCAGGAAAAAGTAGAGAAATTAAAACAAATTAAAGAAAGCCTGGAGGATTTACAAAACCGGGCCTCGGAAAAATTAGAAAAAATTTCCGGACTAAAGAAAGAAGAGGCAAAAAAAGAATTACTGTTAAACACAGAGAAAGAGTACCGGAAAGAAATTTTGGGGAAAATAAGGAGTTTAGAGGAGGAAGGTAGAGAAAAATTCGAAAAAAGAGCCAAAGAGATTTTGGCCACTGTTATCCAAAAATGCGCTATTTCCCAGGCCCAGGAAATTACTACTACTACTTTCGCCCTACCTTCAGAAGAAATTAAAGGAAGAATAATCGGTAAGGAGGGTAGGAATATCCGGACTCTTGAGAAATTAACCGGAGTAGAAATCGTGGTCGATGAGACGCCGGAGACCGTGGTTATTTCCGGTTTTGACCCAACAAGAAGACAGATTGCTAAATTAACCTTAGAAAAGTTAGTCCATAATGGCCGCATTCAGCCAGCGCGGATTGAAGAAAAAGTGGAAGAGGCGAAAAGAGAGATTTCAAATCAAATCCGGGAGGCTGGCGAAGCAGCTGTTTATGAAATGGGCTTGGTCGGAGTAGACCCAAAACTGATTCAATTATTAGGCAGATTAAGGTTCAGGACCAGTTATGGCCAGAACGTCTTACTTCATTCAATTGAGGTGGCTTATTTGGCCGAAGCTTTGGCTGAGGAAATCGGCGCTAACGCTTTAGTTTGCAAGAAAGCTGGCTTATTCCATGACATTGGCAAGGCAGTTGATCAGCAGGTAGAGGGTTCTCATACTGATATTGGAATTAAAATTTTGGACAAGTTTGGAGAAGCTCCAGAAGTTATTCAGGCAATGAAATCGCATCACGAGGAATATCCCTATGAGACCCTAGAATCGATTATCGTTCAGGTGGCTGACCAAATTTCCGGAGCGAGGCCAGGAGCCAGAAAGGACACTCTAGAAAATTATTTAAAAAGATTATCAGACTTAGAAGACATTGCCGCTGCTTTCCCAGGAGTGGAAAAGGTCTGGGCCTTACAGGCAGGCAGGGAAATTAGAGTTTTTGTTAAACCAGAGGAAATTGATGATTTGGCGGCTAAAAAACTAGCCAGAGAAATAGCTAAAAGAATTCAGGAAGAATTAAAATATCCCGGCGAAATCAAAGTTAATGTTATTCGAGAAACGAGAGTAATAGAGTACGCTAAATAGGGCTTCTGCTGTAAATAAACTTAAAAGCGCCCACGGAGGCGCTTTTTATTGCTTGAGCGGGCGAAGAAATAAATGCCTTCTTCAGCTCTTCACTCTGTTTGAGCGGGTGAGCGGAGTCGAACCGCCGTCTTCTTCTTGGAAGGAAGAAATAATAACCGCTATACGACACCCGCATTAGCCGGGGCACCGAGACTCGAACTTGGAATTCTACGCTCCTTCACTCCTCTAAATTTTCTAATTTCGGGGTGCTGGGAATTGAACCCAGGCCGCATGCTCCCAAAGCATACATACTACCATTATACGACACCCCGTTTAAAATTTTGGCGAGCAAGAAACGTATATATTAACCATTGCACCATGCCCGTAATTGTTTGCTATCATTTTATTTTCTTTTCGTCAATGGTATAATTATTATAATGAATCTTAAAAATGTTTTTAATCAGCTCAACATCATCAGCCAATGCAGAAAATATCGGCTTTCTCTTTGGCAGTGCCCTCAGTTCCTCTTTCTTATTATGGGGATAATCATTATTGGCTCAACCCTACTTGTCTACCTCATTGGTGCCGATTATGTTGAAGAGCCAGAATTAATAGCCTTAATTTCCCTTCTGGTTGCTCTTATTTTGTTTATCATCTCCGTAATTATTACTCATTCTGTTGAGAATCTAGCTGAAGCTAACCGAATGAAGTCAGAGTTCATCAATATCGTTTCTCATCAACTCCGTTCCCCTCTTTCTAATTTAGGATGGACGATTGAGCTATTGATGTCGGGAAGGCTGGGTAAGATTGAAAAAGGCCAAATCGAATATTTTAGAATTTTGAAAGAAAATTTGGGGAGAATGGGAGAATTAGTTTTCGATTTACTAACCGTTTCTCGACTTGAGACCGCTACCTTACCCTTAAAAAAGGAGGAAGTTTTCCTTGAGGATCTAATTAATAAGTTGATTTCGGAATTTCAACCTTTTGCTAAGGCGTCCAATGTGGAGATAGAATTCAAAAGTCAAAAAGACTTGCCGAGAGTATTAACCGACCCTTCTCAGGTTAGCCTGGTGATCGAGAATCTTTTAGACAATGCCATCAGATACATTAAAGAGAATGGAAGGGTTAAGGTTGGGCTAGAGAAGAGGGCCAGAAATTTATATTTCGAAATCGAAGATAATGGAGTTGGCATCCCTAAAGAGGATCAAAAATACATTTTTCAAAAATTCTTTCGTTCAGAAAATATCCTAAGATATCAGACCCAGGGCTCTGGCCTCGGTCTTTATATCTCCAAGTCTATTATTGGAAAATTGGGAGGTAAAATTGGATTTAAATCAAGAGAAAAAGAAGGAACTACTTTCTACTTTACCTTGCCAATATAATAAAAAGTCGATAAATTATTAGCTTAGACGTGGATATCCTCGTCTCTATAGTAATATGAAAAAAATTTTATTTGTTGAAGACGAAGCAGCTCTCCAAAAAACTCTTGGCGAGATTTTAAAACAGGAAAAATACGAAGTTATCCCAGCTTTAGACGGCGAAGTTGGTTTGAGGTTAGCTAAGGACAAAAAACCCGATTTGATTTTGCTTGATCTGGTTTTGCCAAGGGTTCACGGTATCGAGGTCTTAAGAAAATTGAAAGAAGATGAGGAAACGAAGGAAATACCAGTTATTGTCTTGACTAATCTGGGAGAGATAGAAGACATTAACAGAGCCGTTGAATTAGGGGCAACAACTTATTTAGTAAAGGCACAGTATACCCTAGAAGAAGTAGTAGGAAAGATTAAAAAAGCCTTGGGTGAATAGGGCCTTATAATTTATTATCACTACTATGAGAGTTGATCCGCAACAACTAAAAGCCTTTTTATTGGACGCCGGCTTAATCAATAGAGGAGAATTTGATTTAGCACTGAAGCAGGCTGAAGCTAGTCATCAGAAGATTGGCGATGTTTTAATTTCCAAAGGATTAATCAGCCAAGGCGAGCTGATTAAATTGGAAGCCTATATTTTAGGGATTCCTTTTGTCGATTTAGAAAAAGAAAAAATTGACCCTAAAGTTTTGAAAATAATCCCCGAACCAATTGCTAGGAGCAATAATATCGTCGCTTTCAGGAAAAAAGGGCAGCAATTGGAAGTTGCCATGTTAGACCCGGAAGATTTACGGACAATTGAATTTATCAAAAAGACAACTCCTCTGAAAATTTTACCTCGGCTGACTACCCAAGAAAGCATCAAAAACGTTCTTCATCAATACCAACAAACCCTGGAAGCTGAATTTGGGGAAATAATTAAAAAAGAAAGCGGAGTGATAGCACCGGTTAAGGAAGAGGAGGCGGTAGAAGAAAAAGCTGAGTTGCAGAAGATGGCCGAAGAACTCCCGATTATTAGAATTGTTGAGACTTTAATTAAACACGCTATTCTGCAAAGGGCCTCAGATATTCATATTGAACCAACAGAAAAAGAGGTAGTGGTAAGGTATCGGATTGACGGCATTCTGAGGGATGCTATGACCCTGCCCAAGATTTCCGCGCCAGGAATTGTGGCTAGAGTAAAGGTTCTGTCCAGTTTGAAATTAGATGAACACCGACTTCCCCAAGATGGCCGCTTTAAAATAGAAACCGAAGATTATAAATATTCAATTCGTGTTTCAGTATTACCTGTCTTTGATGGCGAAAAAATTGTTATGCGGCTTTTATCAGAAACTTCCAAGGCTTATACCTTAGAAGCGATTGGGCTGAGGGGCGAGGCCTTAGAAAAGGTCCAGGACAATTTGAGAAAACCAGTGGGAATGATTTTAGTGACCGGGCCCACCGGCTGCGGGAAGACCACTACCTTATATGCCATGATGGAAATTTTGAATGTTCCTGGAGTTAATATTTCCACCGTTGAAGATCCGGTTGAGTACCGGATGCCCAGAATCAATCAGACCCAGGTTAACTCCAAAATTGGGCTAACTTTTGCCTCTGGACTCAGGGCCCTAGTTAGGCAGGACCCCGACATCTTAATGGTCGGTGAAATCAGAGATAATGAAACCGCAGGATTAGCTATCAATGCCGCTTTAACGGGTCATCTAGTTTTATCAACCCTTCATACTAATACGTCGGCCGGCGCCCTACCTCGTTTAATTGACATGAAAGCTGAACCGTTTTTAATTTCTTCTACCTTAAATTGTATTTTAGCGCAGAGATTAGTTAGAAAGCTGTGTGAAGATAAAGAAAAATACTATTTGAAAGATTCGGAAATAAAAAATTTAGCCCAATACTGCGACCTTAATAGAATTTTAGAAATTTTAAGAGAAGAGGGCTTGGCTAAACCAAAACAGCCCTTCAATAAAATTACTTTTTATAGGGCAAAATCAGCCAAGGAGTCCCCTGGAGGTTATAAAGGCAGGATTGGTATTTTCGAAGTTTTACTAGTCACCGAAACCATAAAAGACCTAATAGTCAAGCAAGCCACCTCTGACCAGGTTCAAGCTCAAGCCCAGAAAGAGGGGATGAGGACAATGATAGAAGACGGTTTCATTAAGGCGGCCCAAGGGGTAACAAGCATCGAGGAGGTGCTCCGAGTTATTGTTGAATAATGCCAAAGTATTCTTACACCGCTCAATCATTAAAAGGAGAAAGCAAGTCCGGCATCTTGGAAGCTAAAGATGAATATGAATTAGCTAGAGCTCTCCGGCAGGATGGCTTGATTTTGATTCGAGCTGAACCAGAAAAAAAGTTAACCAAGAAAGGCCTCAAAATCTCATTGCCTTCTCTCGGTGTTCCCCTTACTGAAAAACTCTTTTTCACAAGAAACCTCCGGGTTATGGTTTCTGCCGGCCTTCCTTTACCTAGAGCCTTGGCAACTTTAGCTAGGCAAGCCAAAAATAAGAAATTTAAAGACGCAATATTAAATATCAGGGAAGAGATCGTTAAAGGGAAAAGTTTTTCTGATTCTTTGACTGGATATCCGAATATTTTTCCCGAATTGTTTCAAAACATGATTAGAGTAGGTGAGGAATCAGGAACATTACAGGATGTTTTGCGAACTTTAAGCCAGCAAATAGAAAGAGAATACGATCTAAGATCAAGAATTAAGGGTGCGATGATTTACCCAGCAGTAATTATTTGTGCCATGATCGGAATTGGTATTTTAATGCTAGTGATGGTTGTTCCCCAACTGGCTAAAACCTTTGAGGAATTGGAGATTGAGCTACCGCTGACAACCCAAATCGTTATTGGTATAGCTGATTTCTTAACCCAGCAGTGGTACTTGGTATTCCTTATCATTTTTGTCTTAGCTGCTGCTTTTTGGCGCGCAACCAAGACCGAAACCGGGAAGAAAATAATTGATAAACTAACCTTGAGGATTCCGATTATCTCTCTGATTATTCGAAAAATTAATACCGCCTATACGACTAGAACCTTAAGTTCTTTGTTGGCGGCGGGCGTGCCAGTTATCAGGTCCCTACAAATTACCTCAGGAACCTTGGGGAATATTTACTATAAATCAGCTATTACCACGGTGGCCGAGAGAGTGAGAAAAGGAGAAAAAATAGCACAGGCCTTGGAGCCATATGAAAATATTTATCCTTCAATTGTTATTCAAATGGTGGCTGTTGGCGAAGAGACTGGCGAAACCTCGGATATTCTGGCTCAATTAGCTGAGTTTTTTGAAGAAGAAGTTTCTAATGCTACTAAAAACTTAGCCACAGTCATTGAGCCGGTGATTATGCTTATCATTGGTGTGGCGATTGGTTTTTTTGCTATCTCTATGATTCAACCGATGTACTCTATGCTCAGCGCACTATAGACAATATGAACGCCGTTGGAAATTACTAAATTAAACTGAGTCGAGAAAAAGAACCACTATGGCGTATAAGAATAGACAAATTTCTCACAGAGTGGAAAGTTTCACTCTAGTAGAAATCCTAATCGTTATCGCAGTCTTGGCTATTTTGATTGCTATGACTTTTCCGGTCTTCCGTTCTTTTCGGGTAGAGTCGGACTTAAATAATTCAGTCGAGAAGATTATCAATGCTTTGAGGCTTGCCCAGAGTAAAACCCTAGCGTCAGAGGAAGCCAGTCAATGGGGGGTTTATTTCTCCACTTCCACTGACCCTCATCAGTATACTTTATTTCGGGGAACAAGTTATGCTTCTCGGGTTACTTCGTCTGATGAGGTCTATGCCTTGCCCGATTCAGTTGAGGTTTATGATATTAATTTAGTGGGAGAACCGGAGATAGTTTTTGATCGGCTAATTGGTTCAACTAGCCAGTCTGGTAATGTTTCCCTAAGATTAAAAACTGATCCTACAAAAAATCAAACTGTATATATTGAGAACTCTGGCCAAGTTGGATTAGCCATTCCTTCTGTTCCTTCGGATACAGAGCGTATAAAAGATTCCCGGCACGTTCATTTTAACTTGGGTTGGAGTATTCAGAATGCCACTACCGTGAAATTTTATTTTCCAGACATTCCTCAGACAGAAGAGGTTAGTATGGCCGATTATTTTAATATTGATAAGACAGCATTTGACTGGGAGGGCACATTTGCTGTTGACGGCGTTGATCAGACCTTTCGTGTCCACACTCATTCTCTTGACGCCCTTAATACTCTCCTTTGTATTCATCGTGATCGGAATGAAGAGAAAAATGATCAAGAAGTAGTAATTTATATTGTAGATGGCGGCATAGATAAAGACATCGCCCATTATTTGGCTGACACAAACGATACAGTAACAAAAGGTTTTTATGTTGATGAAATGGCAAAACAATAAAAAGGGAATTTCAATAATAGAGATTTTGATAGTCACTGCTATTATTATCGTTGCTTTAATAGGCCTTTTTGGTTTAGTCGCCCTTTCTTTAAGGATTTCTACTTTAACAAAAGAAACCGCCCAGGCTAACAATTTAGCTCAAGAGACAATTGAGGCTGTCAGAAATTTTCGCGACGGGACAAGCTGGGATATAAACGGCTTAGGAACCCTAGCTACCAGCACCGCTTATCATCCAGAAAAGTCCGGAGACGTTCCACCAAAATGGCAATTGATTTTAGGGGAAGAAATAGAGGGTGGCTTTACCAGAAAGGTTGTCTTTGATGAGGTTTGTAGAGATGGCGACGATAATATTGTTGAAACGGGCGGTGAAGTCGACCCTAACACCAGGAAAATTATCACTACCATTTCATGGAAAGATGAAGAGGTTAAAGTAGTTACTTATTTAACCAATTGGAGATGAAAAAAGGGTTTACCTTAATAGAGACTTTAGTTTATGTTGGAGTTTTGAGTGTTGTAGTAGGGATTGTTTTCTCGTTTCTTATTTGGTCTGTTCATTCCAGCACCAAAATCAATGTTATGAGAGAAACATCAGATAATGCCAGGCGGGCAATGGAGATTATGTTTTATGAAATAAGGGGAGCTATGGCTATTTATACCCCAACAAGCACTTCTACCCAGCTTTCCTTGCAGACCCTTCATTATTTACCGGGAGGAGAAGATACTACCTATATTGATTTTTATATCTGCGGAACCCAGCTTTGTCTAAAAAAAGAATCTCAAAATCCTATTGCCCTGACCTCGGAGAAGGTCGAGGTGAATAATTTAGTTTTTAGCCAGATTATTGTCGAAGAAGTTCCTTCAGTGCAAATTGAATTAAAAATTGATTACAAAAATCCGAGTAATCGACCGGAATACCAAGCCTCGGCTAATTTAAAGTCTACCATCTCTCTAAGAAATTATTAAAATGCTTTATCTGTCTTTAAATCAAAAAGGATTCGTTGCGCTCGCTGTCACCCTCCTAGTCTTAGCGATAATGTTTTTGATTGCCATGCCTTTGATTGTTTTAATTCTGGGCCAACAAAGAATTGCCAGTAATCTTACCCAGTCAAACCAGGCTTATTTTGCCGCCGAGGCTGGCATAGAGGATGCGCTTTTGCGTCTGAAAGAGACTATGCAGCGGAGTAGTCCTTACTCGTTTTCAGTGGGGAATGCGACGGTTGAAATTATCATTTCCGATATTATTGCCTGGACGAGAACAGTTACGGCAACAGGCAATGCGGCCGGTCGTTTTCGTAAGGTTCAAGTAGCCTATGAGTTATCTGGTTTGGCGCCGGGACTGCATTACGGAGCGCAAGTTGGAGACGGAGGCTTAATTATGGATGGTAATTCTGAAGTGGTCGGCAATGTCTTCTCCAACGGAAGCGTAAATCTTAAGCAGCCAGAATCAGAAATTCTCGAGACTGTTGTTGTTGCCGGCGACGATAACAAAATTTACGGCAAGGGGACTGTCTGGGGTAATGCCTATGCGGATATTTGCGAGGGTGAGTCTTCGGGCCAAAAGATCACTGTTGCCGGGGAGCTCTACGCCAATGATGTTACTAATTGCACTTCTACCATTCTTAGCAACCTCGATCCTCTTATAGATGCTGTACCTCTTCCCATTGCCACCTCACAGATTGAAGATTGGGAAAATGAGGCAGCAGATGGGGGAGCAACGGGGACTTATAGTATAACTAGCGGTAGCGACTCTCTTGGACCGATCAAGATTGATGGAGATCTTGAAGTTGATGGCGCCGAGTTAATAATTACAGGAACCATTTGGGTAACAGGAGATATTACAATAAGAAACCCTTCAACGTTAGTACATCTTGCTCCTTCGTATGAGTCAGCAAGCGGAGTAATAATAGGGGATAATCTTATTAATTTGCAGGAAGGTTCGGTTTCTTCTGGCTCGGGTGAGCCCGGAAGTTATCTTATGTACATCTCCACTTCTGCTGCAAATCCTGCGATTACCATAGAAAACGCTACGGTAGCGGACATTTTATACTCGAATACCGGATGGATTAGTATATCACAAACCGGTAATATGCGGTCGGTAAACGCTTACGGTATTAATGTAGCTAACAATAGCGCACTTATCTATGAGATCGGAATCGAAAGTGCATTCTTTACCTCAGGGCCGGCCGGAGGCTGGATGGTAACAAGCTGGCGAGAAATTGAATAAGAAGATAAAATAGAAAATAATGTTAAGATTTCTTACTCTAGAACCAGAAGCAATTGGATTAGATATTTCCGACCTATCTTTAAAGATTATTAACCTCAAAAAAAGAGGGAAATTTTATGGCCTGGCTTCTTTTGGTGAGGAAAGAATAAAACCAGGAATAATCAAAAGAGGAGAAATAAGGGATGAAGAGAAATTAGCGGAGATTATTAAAGTAGCTATAAAAAAAGTAAAAGGCGAGAAATTAGATACGAAATATATCATTGCCTCTTTGCCCGAGGAAAAGTCTTTTTTGCAAATAATCCAGATGCCAAGAATGCCAGAAGAGGATTTAAAATCAGCCGTTATTTATGAGGCAGAAAACTACATCCCATTGCCGATAGACCAAGTTTATTTAGATTTCGAAATCATTCCATCTATCCAGGATGATTCGAGTAACTTTAGTATTCTTTTGGCTGCAATGCCTAAGAAAATAGTTGATTCCTATATATCTTCTTTTAAAAGAGCTAGGCTACAGCCTAAGGCTTTAGAAATTGAATCTTTGTCTATTGTCCGCGCCTTAATAAGAAGTGAAGTTATCGCTTCTCCTGTTCTTGTGATCGATTTAGGAGAAACCCGAACTACTTTTATTGTTTTTGCTGGGCATGCTGTAAGATTTACTTCCTCTATCCCTGTTTCTTCCGGAAGTTTTGATGAAATTATTTCTAAAAATTTAGGAGTAAGCCTAACAGAAGCCGAAAGGTTAAAAATAAAATACGGCCTAGAAGAAAGACTTGAATTTAAAATTAAAGAGAAAGAAACGGAAATAAGAAAAGGGCAAGGAAAAATTTTCGAGACTTTAATTCCAGCCCTAGTTGACTTAATTCAACAGATTAAAAGACATTTAGAGTATTATCAAACCCACGCTGACTATAAGCAGTTATCGCTTAACAATAAAGGAATAACAAAGATTTTGCTTTGCGGAGGAGGGGCTAATTTAAAAGGGTTAAGTGAGCTCCTTGCGTTAGAATTGAAAATTCCGGTGGAAATTGCGAATCCCTGGGTCAACATTTTACCTGGGGGGCAAAAAGAGACCCCCGAATTATCAGCCAAGAAGTCATTAGGCTATACCACGGCGTTGGGCCTAGCGTTACGAGGGATAAAGTCTGAACAACGCGAACAGCTGCATAGAAAAATATGGGGAAGTCAACCAAAATCCGTTTTTAAAAAAGATGATTAATTTATTACCATCTGAGCAAAAAGAAGAATTGGAGCAAGAAAAGAATTTTAAGCTAGTCTTGGCCCTAGGAATAGTTATTTTAGCTTTCTTAGTTTCTTTAATCTTGATTTTATTTTCAATAAAAACCTCTCTTCTGGTCGATTTAGACGCTCAAGAAATTTATATTAAGCAAAAACAAAAGGAACTAGAGAATCCGGAGATGCAGGAGCTGGAGGCAAAAATTAAAGAAAATAATTCAATCCTTTCTAAATTAGAAGTTTTTTATCAGGGTCAGCCCGATTTAACTTTGACTTTAGAGAAAATTTACTGGACCCTGCCTGAAGAAATTTATTTAACAAACCTTAATTTTAATCCACAAGTTTCTCAAGTTTCCTTAGACGGTTTTTCCCCTACCCGAGAAACCTTAGTTCAATTTAAGGAAAATTTGGAAAGAACCGAGGGTTTTAAAGAAATTAAATTCCCACCTGCTAGCTGGGTTTACCTCACTGATATCAAATTTTCGGTTAATTTCAAAATAGAGCAACCACAGCGATGACTATATCTCAGTATTTATTACCCCTACAAGTAATAGTCACAATTATGAATTATATTCAATATGTTACTTAAGAGAAAAATTTATATTGCTGCGACAGTATTGCTAGCACTGATCATCTTATTAACTGTTTTTATTATTTCTCCCTTTTTTTTGGAAATTAAGAGAAATTCTTATAATTTCCCCCTTAAAAAACAAAACCTAGCAGTTTTAGAAAAAGAACTTGAGAATTTGCAAGAATTTAAAAAAACCTGGCCGGAAATTTCACCCAACTTGGAGAAAATAAACCGTCTTTTTATTGATGATCCACGAATGCCGATTGATTTTATCAGTTTTCTAGAAGAGACCGCTGAAGACGCTGGGTTTTATCGTGACAAATCATTCGAAAAATCATTTAGCGATCCCGTTAAAAACGAAGGAGATCCCTGGCCCTGTGTCCCGTTTAATCTTAGTTTGATTGGTTCCTTCTCCAGCGTTTCTAATTTTTTAGAAAAATTGGAATCGGGGCCTTATTTAATTGAAATTCAAAACTTGAGCATTACGAGATTAACTGACGTCAACCTAAGAACTTCGGAATTTAAGCAATTTTCTCTGGATGACACCAAGGCCGTCATTTCAATAAAAGTCTATAGTAAATAATGAATCTTCCAAGGATTAAAATAAGAAAAACCGAAGGATTTCTGAAGAGATTACTTTTAAATTTGGGAGAAAGGGCTTTTTTAATTTTTTTGGGATTATTAGTTATAGCCCTGATTTTTGGTGCAATTATTTATTACCAATATAATATCTTGGCCAAAAGAGAGGAGACGCAAGCTATTAAAGAGCCATTTCATTTTCAGGAAAAAACCTACCAAAACATCTCTAGAACCTGGCAAGAAAGAGAGAAAAAATTTGAAGAAGCTGACTCAAAAGAATATTCCAACCTTTTCAGGGTCAACCAATTCGAAGAAGTTATTCCAGGAGAACAGTCCGACTCTACCGAGATTAACGAATCTGAAGAAAATGCTTTAGAAGGATCTTCTAATTCTTCTGAGGTTGGGCAGGAAGGAATTGATTTAGAGTGACCTTCTATTCCTCTTGGCGTTGACCAATAAGATAATTTTAGCTAGAATAGCTTACTTAATGTTCTCGCAGATTTTTATGCCCCTGTAGTTCAACGGATAGAATAGGAACCTTCTAAGTTCTAGATCGAGGTTCGATTCCTCGCAGGGGCACCATGGTGGCTATGGTGTAATGGTAGCACTAGAGTTTGTGGAACTCTCAGTGGCAGTTCGAATCTGCTTAGCCACCCTGACTAAAATTGAATCCAAATTTCGCTGCCCCTCTTAGGCAGTTAGAACCGATTGTCGCCTTATGGGCGGTTTTTTGGTACCATAAAATATATGAAAAAAGATATGGTAGCTGGTTTAATTATTAAGGACAAAAAATTACTTTTAGTTCACAACATAAAACATAATACTTTAAGAATTGAACCCCCTGGTGGTAAAAAGAAAGAAAATGAAAATTGGGAGGAATCTGTTGCTAGAGAGATAAAAGAAGAGCTTGATATAGTGGTTGAGCCAACAGATTTTTTTGGTATATACGACACTCTTTCTCCAGAGGGTGACTTTTCTGTTCATATGTATTTTTGTAAAACAATAAAGGGCGAGCCAAGGGTTGTTGAGCCCGACAAGATTAACGAATTTAAATGGTATTCCTTTGATGAATTAGAGAAATTGAAGAAATCTAGTCATTTGGTTCCGAATATGCGTGAAGCATTGCCTAATTTAAAGCCATTTTTAACGTAGACAGCTTCTAATATCATCCATGAGGGGACCCGCCGCTTTCGCAGGAAGGCGGTTTTTTGGTAGAATAGGGAAACGAAGCTAAGCTTAGTAAAAAATACGCTAACTGTAAATAAGATTAGAAGTTTTTTACTCAACTAAAAATAAAGTCATGAGAAGTTTTTTAAAGATCTACATTGCAATTCTCTTAGTTTTGATTCCTTCTACTTTAACCATTATATTTTTTAATTTACTCAATTCTTCAAATGAAATCGTTGTTTATAACGAAACAATTATTAAGGATGATTTAAGCAATACTGATATTAGTTATTCCACAACCACGGTTGAAGAATTCGAAGCGGCTGAAGAATTTGAAAAGGGAAATCTTTTCGTTCCCCCAGAAATAGTAAAAGCCATTTATTTAACCAGCTGGTCGGCTAGCCAAGAAAGTTTTATAAATTATTTGATTGATATTGCTAGTACAACAGAAATCAATTCAGTAGTCATTGACATTAAGGATTTTTCAGGTTATTTGGGGTACGATTCGTCCCTAGATAAAGCTAAAGAGTACAAATCTGAACAAATAAGGATCAGAGATATCAAGGCCTTAATTAAGAGACTGCGAAAAGAGAACATCTATACTATTGCCAGGATTGTAGTTTTTCAGGACCCAATTTTAGCCAGAGCAAGACCTGACTTAGCGATCCATAGTGGGACTAAATTGGCCTCCAGCGCTTTAAAAAATTTCACTGCTCAAACATTGTGGTTGGATAAATCGGGCTTAGCCTGGATTGACCCTTCGGCAAGAGAAGCGTGGGATTACAATATCTCTGTTGCCAAAGAAGCTCTTGAGCTCGGCTTTAACGAGGTAAACTTTGACTACATTCGTTTTCCCACCGATGGTGACCTAAGAAGCATAGTTTACCCAATTTGGGATGAAGAAGTCGCTAGACCTTTAGTTATTAAAGAATTTTGGAAATATATTCGAGAAGAACTTCCCGAAGCAAATTTGTCAGTTGATCTTTTTGGTTTGGCAACGGTAAAGAAAGAAGACTTCGGCGTGGGGCAGATAATTGAAGATGCCTTTCAATATTTTAACTATATTTGTCCTATGCTTTATCCTTCTCATTATGCCGACGGTTTTGAAGGTTATGAAAATCCTGCGGAGCATCCTTATGAAGTAGTGAAATATTCTACTGAGCAAGCTTTATTAAGATTGGAAGAGTTTAAAAAAAAGGAGGAAGGGCTTGATCCTCGGTTGCGTCCTTGGCTTCAAGATTTTGATTTGGGCGCTGATTACGATGCTGACATGGTAAAGGCTGAGATCCGGGCAGTCCAAGATGCAGCCGGAGATAACTTCAAAGGTTATATTTTGTGGAGTCCTACTAATTTTTATACCAGGGATGCTTTAAATTTCTCTTATTCTGAGTAGTTTATAATTGAAGCCAAATAGATTCTATCGTTCACCAGACGGCTTGATTTAAGTAAAAAACAGCTTAGAAGGTTGTCTTTGATTTTTTCTCTTCTAGTTTTACTTTTAGATTTATTTCTTTTCCTTCTCGTAGAACCTTGAAATTGATTTCGCCGCCGATTCTCTGTTTAGCTAAAAAATCAGCCAAGGGGCTTTCTTCAGTAATCTTTTCTCCATTACTTTCCAGAATGATATCGTATTCTTTCAACCCGCCCTTGGCGGCCGCTGACCCTTTTACTATGGCGCTTTCTCCTAGACTTTCTCTGACAATTAAAGCTCCATAATCTACTGGAAGCTTGTTGGCTTTGGCAATTTCTGGATTCAAAATCACATATCTTACCCCTAAGAATGGTCTCTTGATTTTTCCATATTTCCTTACTTCTTCCAAAATATTTCTGGCATAATTTATCGGTATAGCAAAGCCAATATTTTGAGCCCCTAAGACCTGGGCCGTATTGACCCCGATTACCATTCCATCCATATTAACTAGGGGACCCCCGGAATTACCCGGATTAATAGCGGCATCTGTCTGGATTAGTCCTCTTAAGCTGGTTGCCTTTAAGGGTAAGCCGCTATAGGCAGTAATTTTTCTTGATAAACCAGAAACGATTCCTGATGATAAGGTGTCATCAAATTCTCCTAAAGGATTGCCGATAGCGACCACTGTTTCTCCGAGCTCAATCCTGTCAGAATCTGCCAATTCCAGAGAAGGCAAACTTTTATCGTTGATTTTTAAAACAGCTAAATCAACTAGAGGATCTTTAGCCAAGATCTTGGCTGGATATTTGCGCTTGGGGTCTAGAATAACAGCATATTCTGCTTCTGGGTCGCCAACCACATGGCTGCAAGTAACGACATAGCCCTCGCTTGAAACAATAAAACCTGAACCACCGCCAATCTTAGTTTTTTCTCTGCCCTTTTTTAATTTGGGGAAAATAAATTTTTGACCTGGGCCGTAAGGAAAAAAATAAAAGCCCTCAACTTTTGGCAGATCTTTTGAGATGACAATGGTAATGACAGCTGGGCAAGCTTTTTTTGCCACTTCGATAATGGGTGATTTCTCCAGCATTAGTATATTCTACCATTAGAGATTGTTGCCAGCAAGCAATATTTTTGCTATATTAACAACATTGAAATTGAAAATTAGAAATTTTTTATATTGCCCCTGTAGTTCAATGGATAGAACAAGAGACTCCTAAGCTCTGGATATAGGTTCAATTCCTATCAGGGGCACAAACTTGTAAGCGAAATTATTTTTACAGAGACCCCAAATCGGAAGGGGGCCGGGGAAACCCTACGGTTTCTCTGTCTAAGAAAACAGCCCAAGGGGCGTTAGAACCGAGGTCTTCTAAAGAGCGAGCTGAAGCGAGGTGAAGCCGAGCATTGGCACGAAGTGCTAGGAGAGACGAGCGAGAAATTTTTTATTACCACTGGGCCCGTGGCGCAATTGGCTAGCGCGCCTCAATGGCATTGAGGAGGTTGTGGGTTCAAGCCCCATCGGGTCCACAAGATATATGAGAGTTGCAATTTTAGAGCCGGGAGCCTGGGGAACTGCTTTGGGGATTATTTTAAGCAGAAGAAATAAGGTTAAGTTTTGGTATGAAAATAGAAAACTGGCTTTGAAAATCAATAGATCCCGAAACAATGAAAAATTACCAGAAATTAAAATTCCTCAAAAAATTCTTATTTCCCCTGATCTAGTAAAGACAATTCAAGCTGCTGAATTAATTATTATTGCCTCTCCCTCTTTTAATTTACGAAGAACTTTGCTGAAACTGAAAGAATTCAAAAACTTGCCGCCTCTCTTGGGAATTGCCAAAGGGATAGAGAAAGAAACACTGAAGCTGCCCTCTCAAGTTATCGAAGAAATTTTAGGGAAGATTCCTTACGCCCACTTGTCCGGTCCGGGATTCGCTAGACAAATCATCAGGGGGAAGCCGGCAGAAGAAGTAATTGCCTCAGAGAATAGATTATTATTAAAGAAAATAAAAGAACTTTTTCGAATTAAAGCTTTCCAGATTTTAACTACTACTGATTTAATCGGAGTTCAGTTAGCCGGTGCTGTAAAAAATTCTTTGGCTATTGGCATTAGTCTAACTGAAGTAGCAAACCTGGGCCTGGACAATAAACAAAATCGACCAGAATTAATTAAGTCCGGCTTAAAAGAAATGATAGAGCTTGGGAAAGCAATAGGGGCAAAAGAGAAAACATTTTTAGGGCCAGCAGGTTTTGGTGATTTAGTTTTGACCTCGAGTGACCCCTTATCCCGAAATTTCCAGTTTGGCAAAAGTATTTATCTAGATGCTGATAAGATGAGACAAGACATCCGAGAAGGAAAAATTACGGTCGAGGGCTTCAATAATACCTGGGCCTTATATAAGTTAGGCAGAAAATATAAAGTGGACCTACCAATGATTAATGAGATTTATAAAGTAATTTACAAAAAGGTTCCGCCTACGAAAACAGTTAAAAATTTAATTAAAATAACGACAGCTTAAATAGAAGGAGGAGTCGGATAATCGGTATTCCGCCGCACTCGAAACGCGGTGTCCACAAGGACTTGTGGGTTCGAGTCCCACCTCCTCCGCTATGATTAACTTTTTCAAAAAACAAAAAAAGGAACCAGAAAACCTAAAAGAGGCTTTAAGTCAATTAAATGATTTAAAAGAAAATTTTGAAAGGATCTCCGCTGAATTAGAAAGTTTAAGAAAGAAAAATAATTTCAATATGCAGAAAATCGGCATGGTTAGGTTTAACCCCTTTGGAGGGATTGGCGGCGACCAGAGCTTTTCAGTCGCCATTTTAGATGGCAACAACTCTGGAATAGTAATTACCAGCTTATATAACAGAGAGGAAAATAGGGTTTATGGAAAGCCAATAAAAGATGGTCGTTCAGAGTATTTATTATCAGAAGAAGAAAAAAAGGCCATAGAAATAGCCCAAAAGCAATATGGAAAAAATAACTCAAAAATCGAGCAAGGCAAAGACAAGCAAGGTGGGAAATGAGACGAAGTTTCAGCGACCCTTGGCGCCGAAGCCGCCGGTAGTAGTAGTCCTGGGGCACATTGACCATGGTAAGTCAAGTCTACTTCAAAGCATTAAAGAATTGGGAGTCAGTATTACCGAAAAAGAAGCCGGTGGAATCACTCAGCATATTGGTGCTTATCAGGCTGAAAAGGATGGTAAAAAAATTACTTTCATTGATACCCCTGGGCACGAGGCGTTCTCGGCCATGAGATCACGAGGAGCGAGGGTGGCTGATATTGCCGTCTTAGTGATTGATGCCACCGAAGGGATCAGGCCTCAAACTAAAGAGGCAATCTCTCATATCAAAGAAGCTCAAGTTCCTTTTATTGTCGCCTTGAATAAGATTGACAAACCAGATGCTGAGCCGGAGAAAGTAAAGAGAGAGCTTCAAAAAGAGGGAATTTTAGTTGAGGATTTGGGAGGGAAAATCCCCCAAGTTCTAACTTCAGCTAAAACCGGCCAGGGGATTAATGAGCTTTTAGAATTAGTTACCTTAGTAGCGGAAATGGAAAACCTGCGAGCCGATATTCAAAAACCTGGTGAGGGGGTAATCATTGAATCTTATCTAGATGTTCAAAGGGGGCCGACCGTCACTTTAATCTTAAACCAAGGGATTCTTAAGGTGGGCGACATTGTTGGAACGCCGACGGCTGTAGGAAAAATTAAAATTTTGGAGAATTTTCAGGGGAAAAACGTTGAGAAAATTCTGCCAGCAGAACCGGCAATTGTTGTTGGCCTTGAGATGATTCCCAAAATTGGAGAAAATTTTAGAGTATTCTCTGATATTGAAAGCGCTAAAGAGCAGCTTCGTATTGAAAAAAAGGCACCCGTACTAAATCTTACTAGAGAGGCAGAGGTTTCTTCTGGTCGACGAATTTTAAATCTGATTTTAAAAGCAGATGTTTTAGGCTCCATCGAGGCTATTGAAGAGATTTTGAAAGGTCTCCCTCAAGAAAAATTAATTTTAAGAATTTTGAAGTCGGAAGCAGGCGAAATAACCGAATCAGATGTCAAGCTGGCAAAGAGTGCCCAAGATTTAAGGGGAATCATCCAGAGCCGTAGGGGACAGGCTGTGATCTTAGGTTTTCGGGTAAAAATTAGCCCGGTGGCAAGACAATTAGCCGAAAGAGAAAAAATCAGAATAATGAGTTTTGAAATAATTTATGATTTGGTTGAGGAGATTAGAAAATTTATGGAAAGAATTACGGAAACGGAAGTGGTCAGGGAAGAATTGGGAAAACTGAAGGCCTTAGTTGTTTTCTTGACTGAAAAAAGTCGCCAGATTGTCGGGGGAAAAGTAATTGAAGGAGAGGTAAGAAAGGGGGCGCAAGCTGAAGTTTTTCGGGGAGAAATGCTTCTCGGTCAAGGGAAATTAATCAATCTTCAGAGAAATAAAAAAGACATTGAGCAAATAGGGAAAGGAGAAGAGTGCGGCATATTATATGAGGGGGATGTGAGGATTGAGGAGGGGGACATATTAGTAGCCTATACGGAAGGTCGAAGAAGGGGAGAGCCTTAATTCAAAATTAAAAATTTTAGATTTCACGCCGTTACTTTTAAATTTACATTTTGCATTTTGAATCCCCGTTGTGTCTAAACGTATTCAACAAGTCAACGCTTTAATAAAACGGGAATTAAGCCAGATTCTTCTAAGGGAAATTGAATTTCCCCCGAATGTTTTAGTGACCGTGACCAGAGTTGAGACCTCGCCTAATTTAATGGAGACTAATGTTTGGGTTTCAGCCTTGCCTGAAGAAAAATTGAAAACATTTTTAGATATTTTAAATAGAAATATATATATTTTACAGCAAAAATTAAACCGAAGGCTAAAAATGAGACCGATTCCCAGAATAAAGTTTTTAGAAGAGAAAAAAACCAGAGAAGCGGGTAAGGTTGAAGAGATTTTAGAGAGATTGAAGTCGGATGAATGAGCCTCTTTTCCTTCTTCGTCCCGCTACTGCCGGACTAAGTGGTTGAAGAAATTTTAGAACAATTGAAAGAAAATAAAAAAAATTCTTCCCTAACTTTAACTGCCTTTAGCGAGCTTGGTAATTGAAAAAGAGCTAAAAATAATATAGAATAACATCGCCGAATTGGCCAGGTAGCCAAGTAGCAAGGCGACTCTCTGCAAAAGAGTTATACGTGGGTGCAATTCCCGCCCTGGCCTCAATTTGCCCGGGTGGTGGAATGGTATACACGCAAGACTTAAAATCTTGTGAGCGCAAGCTCTTGAGGGTTCGACTCCCTCCCCGGGCACCAAAAAACCACCTCGAAAGGTGGTTTTTTGGTGCAAAAAAGAAAATTTTACTGTTTAGTTTTCTAATACTTCAATATAGGTTCTTTTGGAGCCGAAATTGAGAGCGTCCCGATAAGAAGGAAGCCAGATATCAACATGATAATAACCAACTCGGCTGTTCATTCGGTCTTCGACCACAAAGATCTTATCTCCGTAAATTTCTGGGAGACGCACTTTTGTCCCGAAAGGTAAAAGATTATTGGCAATAACTCCTTCTCTCACTCCGGTGCCGGCCGCTGTAATAAGAGGGTCCCCCCATGTTTCCCATGGACTGGAAGAGTAGGCAGTAACTACTACGTTTATTTTCTGAGACACTTCTGGATCAGGATTAGAAGGGTTGGAAACTGCCAAAAGGCTGTTGTCTTGGATAGTAGCAAGCTGGGAAAATTCTAAGTTTTGACTAAAAATAGCCTCAGAATTAATTTCGACCTCAGGAGAGCCGATTTTAAGAACGCCGAGCAAGCTGAATATTGCCAGGAAAATGGAGATATATTTTAGGTTTGTAGTCATATTTAGTGGATTCGGTATGCTCCCAATTTGCTTGATGGCATCTTAAAACCCCCATCAGGGGGTTGTACTATAATATCTCAACCAAGAGAGGTTGTCAAGCGTTTGTCTAAGCGGGATACCAGGATTGAACTGGCGCTTTTACCTTGGCAAGGTAACGTACTACCACTATACTAATCCCGCAGTGCCGCGGAGTGGGATCGAACCACCTACCCTTTCTTTTTCAGAGAAATGCTCTACCAATGAGCTACCGCGGCCTATCAAAATTTTAACTGATTACTCGTCATTAATCAATATATAAGTAGTGTAGGATTTGAGCCTACGATTGCCCCTTTTTTTATTTTGTGGACGATGGAAGACTTGAACTCCCAACCTCCTGCGTGTAGAGCAGGCGCTCTAACCATTGAGCTAATCGTCCTTGAAAAAGGTTAAGAATTACGCTAGACACCTGTGCCAGGTACCCATACAGCCTTATTTCATTAAAAGAGCGTCGTCGCCGGTGGGGCAGTATTTCCCTCTAGTCTTTTGTTAGGAAAAAGGGTTTTTCTGTTTCCGTTACCTTTTCTAAATCAGAAAGATTGGATCTCCGAATCTTCGACAGATACTGAGTCTCTACCGAGCAGAAGCGATTGTGCCCAGGGCGGGACTTGAACCCGCACGCTCTTGCGAGCCACGCCCCTCAAACGTGTGTGTATACCAATTCCACCACCTGGGCGAAAAACTTATTTTCCTTTATCTTCCAAGCCAATTTCTTTTTCCGACGATTTTAACTTTGCCCCTTTTCCCTTAGCCCCTCTTAGGTAATAAAGTTTCGCCCTTCTTACTTTCCCTCTTTTTAAAATTTCTATTTTTTCAATAATAGGGGAATGAAGAGGGAAAATTTTTTCCGTTCCGATCCCAGAAATTTCCTTTCTAACCGTAATGGTCGCTCCAATTTCCTTACCATGCTTTCTGGCTAAAACCTGGCCTTCAAAGGCTTGGATTTTTTCTTTGTCTCCTTCTTTGATTTTTTGATAAACACAAACCGTATCACCTGGCCTGATATTGGGCAGGGCCTCTTTTAAAAAGGGCTTTAAAAACGTTCCTATCTTAGTTGTCATACTCGGTAGTAGCTCCACCTTTCTTTTCATTGAGTTTAAGGTGGGCGGTTAAATAATTTTTAAAAAGATTTTTATAAAATGCCTAGTGGTCCCCAATTAGAAAGAGCGGGGTTGCCGCTGGGTACAGTGGGCGGTATAGGATTCGAACCTATAACCTTTCGCACGTCAAGCGAACGCGCTAACCATTGCGCCAACCGCCCCTTCTAATGGGCATGCCAGGGATTGAACCTGGGACTTCTACTTTATAAGAGTAGCGTTCTACCACTGAACTACATGCCCTAGATTATAAGTGCCGGATTTTTACTTTTAGCAATTCTCGCTTTTTTGGCAAGACCTTTCCCTTTGTCTCAATTTTTTTGGCAGGGGATTTTTTGCCTCTCATTAAACTTTCGAACTCCCCTCTCTCGATTGTTTCTTTTTCGATTAATCTTCTGGCGATTTCCTCTAGTATGGGCCGTTTTTTAATCAAAATTCTCCGCGCTGTCTCTTCAGCATTTTTAATAAATTTCTCCACTTCTTTATCAATTAAGGCCGCAACCTTTTCAGAATAATTCTTATATTCCCCAAGCTCTCTTCCTAGAAAAGCCAGCTCTTCTTTTTCACCAAAAGCCACCGGTCCCAGAGGTGACATACCGTATTCTTTTACCAATTTTCTGGCTAATCGAGAGGCTTTTTCTAAATCATTAGCTGCCCCGGTGGTCATTTCTCCAAACTTTAATCTTTCGGCACAGAAACCAGCAAGTAAAGTGGCCATTTCAGCCAAAAACTCTGATTTGGTTTTAATTTTCCTTTCTTCTTTAGGAGATTTTAAGGTATAGCCAGCCGCTAGCCCTCTGGCTACAATAGAAATTTTTCTTATCGGTTCGGTTTCTGGCAAAGAAGCAGAAACTAAAGCGTGGCCTGCTTCATGAAAGGCAGCAATCTCTTTTTCTTTTTTTGACAAGATATGCGACTTTCTTTCCGGTCCCAACAAGACTTTTTCAATTGACTCTAGAAACTCTTCCTGAAAAATCTGGTGCCTGTTTCTTTTGGCCGCTAAAATGGCTGCTTCGTTTGCTACATTAGCTAGGTCTGCTCCGGAGAACCCTGGCGTCCTTTCAGCCACCTCTCTTAAATTAATATTCAGAGCTAATGGTTTTCCCCGTGCGTGAATCTTTAAAATTTCTTCCCGATCATTGATATCCGGCAACTCCAAAACAATTCTTCGGTCAAATCTTCCCGGTCGCAAAAGAGCCGGGTCTAAATGTTCGGGTCTGTTGGTGGCTGCAGCAACCAAAATTCCTTCTTCTCTACCAATGCCATCCATTTCCGCCAGAAGCTGATTCAGGGTTTGCTCTCTTTCTTCGTGGCCGCCGGTTACTCCAACTCCTCTTACTTTTCCGATACTGTCGATTTCATCAATAAAAATGATCGCTTTTTGGGCCTTTCTTGCTTGATCAAATAAGCTTCGAATTCGACTAGCACCGACTCCTACGAATAGCTCGATCACTTCAGAGGCTGAGATAGAGAAGAAAGGGACGTTGGCTGTCGAGGCGATTGCTTTGGCCAGCAAAGTTTTGCCTGTTCCCGGCTGCCCCATTAAAAGTACTCCTCGGGGAATTTTAGCTCCCATTTGTAAATATTTCTTGGGATTTTTTAAAAAATCAACAACTTCTCTTAGCTCTTCTTTGGCTTCTTTCAGTCCGCCTACTTCGTCAAAAGTCACCTTCTCTTTCAATTGGCCGCCGGGTCCGAACAATCTGGCTCGGGCCTTGGTAAAATCAAAGGCCTGCATAGCCCCTCCTCGGGCTTGCCGGAAAATTATAAAAAAGAAAAGGCCGAAAAGCAATAGGGGCAATAAAAAGGACAACGGTAACAACCAGCCCCAAATATCTTTTTTTTCTTTTATTTCAATACTGACTTTAGCCAATTTTTCAGGATCGACTCCTAAACCGGGCAAGGACTGGGAGAGATCTGTTATTTCCTCTTTTCTTGATTTAGCCCCAGCCTCTTCGTCACCATGATAAAAAATTGAAATTTCATTTCCTTCAACAATAATTTTTTTAACCTTCTCTTGGTTAATTTCCTGAGCCAGTTGACTAAGAGGTATTTGCTCTATTTTTTCCGGTTGAACAAATACGGTAAAAAGCCACCCAATTGCTAAAAAAATCAGCAGAATATAAATAAAATTCTTGAGCAAACTTTTCATATATTTAATTTAACAGAAAAATTTTTCAGGGTCAAGAATTAGAACGGCCCCGCAAGAAAAACCTTTGCGGGGCCGTTAGCTTCAATTTATTTTTTTCACCACAGGATTGCTCTATGAGAAACAGTCTGGATAGTCTTTTCTTATTTTTCCACTAATTTTAAGCTCATTCGATGTTCTTCGGGTCTAATTTCTAAAATTTGGAAGTCGTATTCCTCGCCGATTTTTAATCTTTCTTTCATCCTTCTCTCTAAGCCGAATTCGGAGATATGGCAAAGCCCCTGGATTTCCGGGCTTACTTGGACGAAAGCACCAAAGGGGTTGAACTTGGTGACTTTTCCCGAAACAATTCCGTCCTTTTTATATTGTTTTTCACTGTCTAACCAGGGGTCTTTTTTCAGCGCTTTTAGAGAAAGGGAAACTTTGTCTCCGGAGATATCAATGATTTTCGCTTGGAGCTTGTCGCTAATTTTGACAATTTCCGTCGGGTCTTCAACGATTTTCCAGTCTAGCTCTGAAATATGGATAAGTCCTTCCAGTTCTTCTTTGCCAAATTTCATAAAAGCGCCAAAGTTGGTGATACCGGTAATTTCGCCCTCAACTACATCACCTACTTTGTAATTAGCTAGCATCTCTTTTACCTTGTCTGATTCTTTGGCTTTTTCCGATAAAATAATTTGCTCGCCTTTTTGAGACAAATCTATAATTTTTGCCTCTAGCTCTTTGCCGACAAACTTCTGAAGCTCTCTTAGAATTTTTACTGTATCTCCTTTTTCCACTCGGGGATAATGTTCGGGTGTCAGTTGAGAAACCGGTAAAAAAGCCGGAATTCCCATTACCTCGCTTATTAAGCCACCCTTATTTGCTCCCAGGATTTTAACTAAAATTTTTTCTCCTTCTTCTTTTTTTCGTCTCAAAGCTTCAAAAGATAGCTCTATTCCTGCTTGACTGATTGATAATTCGATGTAGCCTTCTTCATTCTCCAAGCCGATTACTTTAGCAAAGAGGCTCTCGCCAATTTTTAAATCTTTAATTTTGGCTCTCGCTTCGTAAAATTCTTTTCCATAAATTATTCCGGTTCCAATCGGTCCCAAATCTAAAAACAATTTTCCTGACTCTTTAGCGACTACTTTACCCTCAATAATCTCCCCGACTTTTGGTGGCCTTGATAAATTTTCTCTTTCAATTAATTCTTTCATAATATTGGGCCTCCCTTCACGGAAGTAAAGACTAGAAAGAAAGTGAAACTTCTTCCTAATCTATAATTTATAATAGTTCTTGTTTTTTGGCAATAGCCATGATAAAATTTAAATATATGAACATTATTTGGCATGGGCAATCTTGTTTTGAGATAATTGCCACGCCGGCCAAAAATAGTCAGATAAAAATTATCATCGATCCTTTTTCTGAAGAGCTTGGATTGAAAGTTCCAAAATTAGAAGGTGATATTGTGCTATTAAGCCATAGTAATTACGGTCCTAACAGGGGCAAGACGCTTTCGGGCAGCCCTTTTTTAATTTCTGGTCCAGGCGAGTATGAAGTGAAAAATGTTTTTATACAGGGTACCCCTTCTTTTGCTGGCAGTAAAAAAGAAAAAGAGAGGAGCGAAAACACTATTTACACTATTGAAACCGAAGATTTAAAACTTTGCCATATGGGTGATTTAAACCAGAAAGAGTTGAACGAAGAGCAGTTGGAAGAAATCGGCGATATTGATATTTTAATGGTCCCTATCGGCGGCGCTGATACCGTTTCGGCCAAAGAAGCCCTGAGAATAATGGCTCAAATAGAGCCAAAGATCACCATTCCAATGTATTATGCCTTACCTAAACTAAAGGTCAAGCTCGATGGATTAGATAAGTTTTTGAAACCACTGGGAATAAAATCGGTTACACCTGAGCCAAAATTAACCATAAAACAGAAAGATCTTTCAGCCGAAGAAGCAAAAATAGTAGTTCTTAAACCCTGATTTTAAAGTGCCAAAAAATCTACAAAAAATTAATAGCTCTATTGGCCATGTCAAACCACGGGAAATTACTGAAGAAATGAGAGAGAGCTATATTGATTATGCTATGTCGGTGATTATCTCCCGGGCCCTCCCTGATGTAAGAGACGGTTTGAAGCCGGTTCACCGTCGGATCTTATATACAATGCTAGAAGAAGGGTTAAGACATGATGCTAAGTTTAGAAAATCGGCTACCGTAGTAGGAAGCTGTCTTGGTCGTTATCATCCCCATGGCGACCAGGCGGTTTATGATGCAGCAATAAGAATGGCTCAGGATTTTTCTTTGAGATACCCCTTGATCCAAGGCCAGGGTAATATGGGTTCGATTGATGATCCCTCAGAATTTGCTGCCATGCGTTATACAGAGATGCGGCTTTCCAAAATTGGCGAGGAGATGCTTAGAGATATCGAAAAAAATACGGTTGATTTTACCGATAACTATGACGGAACAAGAAAAGAGCCTGTTATTTTACCCTCGCCGCTGCCCCAGCTTTTATTAAACGGCTCTCTGGGGATTGCCGTTGGTATGGCTACCAATATTCCTTCTCATAATCTTTCCGAAGTAACGGATGCCTTAATTTATTTAATTGATCACCCCAAGGCCGAAACCGAGGATTTATTTAAGTTTATCAAGGGTCCCGATTTTCCCACGGCCGGCCAGATCTTTGACCAAAAGGCGATTATCGAGGCCTATTCTCAAGGGAAGGGCCCAATTTTAACCCGTGGGACAGCAGAAGCAATAGTGCAGAAGAAAAGCGGCCGGCAACAAATTATCATTTCTGAAATCCCTTTTCAGGTCCAAAAATCAGTTCTGATTGGGCAGTTGGCTAATTTGGTTTCAGAGAAACGGGTAGAGGGAATTAAAGACATTAGGGATGAATCAGACAAAGAAGGGATGAGGATTGTAATTGATTTGCAGAGAGAGGCCTATCCCCAAAAGATTTTAAACAGGCTTTATAAGTTTTCCGACTTGCAAAAAACTTTTCATTTGAATCTTCTGGCCCTGGTGGATGGTATTCAGCCTCGGGTATTAAATCTCCCTGATTTATTAAATTATTTTATCTCCCATCGGAAAGAAATCGTTTTCAGAAGAACTAAATTTGATTTAGAAAAAGCTAAGGAAAGAACTCATATTTTAGAAGGGCTTCATAAATGCCTTGCCAGAATTGACGAAGTTATTCAAACTATAAAAAAATCAGAGAGCCGGGAAGACGCTAAGACCAATTTAATTAAAAGATTTAAGTTGACAGAAATTCAGGCTAATGCCATTTTGGAAACGAAATTATCAGCTTTAGCTAGGTTAGAAAGAAAAAAGATTGAAGACGAATTGAAGCAAATGCGAGACAGAATTAAAATATTGGCAGCCATTTTAAAAAGTCCGCAAAAAATCAAAGAAGTGATTAAAAAGGAGCTCTCTTCCTTAAAAGAAAATTTTGGCGATGTCAGAAGAACAAAGGTTTACTACCAAAAAGTTGGTGAGATTGCCGAAGAGGACTTAATTCCTCAAGAGGAGACAATCATTACGCTGACTCAAGGCGGGTATATTAAAAGGATTAATCCGAGAACTTATAAAATCCAAAAGAGGGGAGGTAGAGGAATTTTAGGAATGAAAACTTTACAAGACGATGTGGTTGAGCATTTCCTTTTAGCTCAAACTCATGATTCCCTTCTTTTCTTTACTGACTCAGGAAAGGTTTTCAGAACGCCTGTTTATGAAATTCCCGAAGGTCAAAGAGTAACGAGGGGTCGGGGACTCTTGAATTTTTTAGAAATTTCTTCCGAGGATAAAATTTTATGCTTGCGGACCTTGAGTAAGAGAGACGAAGAGGACGGAGTGAAATATCTAGTCATGGCAACAAAAAATGGTATAATTAAAAAAACTCCCTTGAAAGATTTTGAAAGCATTAGGAGGTCAGGATTGATTGCCATTACGCTGAAAAAAGGAGATGCGCTTGAGAACGTGCAGAAAACTAGTGGCCGGGACGATATAGTTCTCATAACCAAAAGAGGTCAAGCTATCAGGTTTAAAGAAAAAGAAGTCAGGGAAATGGGCAGAACCGCTTCGGGTATCAAGGGAATCAGACTGAAAAAAGGAGACGAAGTAGTGGCAGTTGATATTCTAGGGACCGGAAAAGAAAAACTAGAAAATAAAAACTATCTCTTGGTAGTCACGGAAAACGGTTACGGGAAAAGGACGGATATTAAAGAATACAAGACCCAAGGGAGGGGTGGGTCTGGGATTAAAGCCGCTAATGTCACTCCTAAAACCGGAAATTTAGCGGCAGCAAAAATTTTAACTGGCGAAGAAGAAGATTTAATTGTTATTTCCCAGAAAGGCCAGGTTATCAGAACTGAGATTAAATCAATCCCCACGTTGAACCGGGCCACTCAGGGAGTAAGGATAATGAAATTGGAAACGGGAGACAACGTCGCCTCAGCAACCTGTCTATAGCCAGTTATATAATAAACAGAATGATGCAAGATTTTTTAAATCCACCAGAAATATTAAAGCGCTTGAAGTTGCGCAAAAGCATGACAGCGGCTGACTTTGGTTCAGGCTCGGGCGGCTGGACAATACCACTGGCAAAAATCTTAGAAGAAGGCAAGGTTTATGCTATAGATATCTTAGAAGAGCCCCTATCTGCCCTGAGGGCCAGGTTAAAAATGGAAAAGCTTTTTAACGTTGAATTGAGAAAAGCTGACGTGGAAAAAGGAACCACCTTGCTGTCTAATTCTTGTGACGTGGTTTTAATGACCAATTTATTGTTTGAATGCGAAAATAAAAAACAGGCTCTGGAAGAAGGCAAAAGAATTTTGAAAAAAGGCGGTAAAATTTTAGTAGCTGATTGGATAAAAGATAATCCTTTAACTCCGGAAATAGAATGGCTTGATTTTGACGAAATAAAAGAAATAGCCAAAGGCCTTGGTTTGGAACTGGAAAAGGAGTTTGGAGCTGGTCTTTACCACCAAGGCTTGATACTTGCTAAATAATAGTATAAAATAATTTAATGGAAAAAAGATCGCCGATAAACTGGATAAAGCGATACGGAGAGATTAGGTTAAGTCTAAGGGGGCGAACTCCACCAGCCTTAATTCCCCCTGGTTTATTTTTACCACTATTGGTTATTACAAATCCAATAAAAGCAACCAGTTTCGGGGAGTTGGTTGGAGGTCTTTTAAATTTCCTTTGGTGGATTACTGTAGCTTTGGTTCCCTTGATGATAGTTATCGCAGGATTTTATTTTATCACGGCGGCCGGAGATCCAGTTAAAACTGAGAAAGCCAAAGGCATAATTCTTTATACTGTCATCGGTTTTTTTATCGTTCTTTTGGCTCGGGGCCTTATTGAACTTTTGCAAAGAATTCTGTAAATTAAGTAAAAGGTCGAGTAGAGTTATAAGATAAAATTTAAAAATTTTTTAAGAATGAAAAAATTTTTTCTTGGCTTTCTTTTAATGGTTTTGATGCTCCCGATAGCGGCATCGGCGGTATATACGTCACCGTTGCCAACAAACATTGAGTTACTCGTGATGATTGCTAGAATAGCTGACTACCTTTTTTGGATTTTGTTAGCCATTTCGATAGTTTTTATAGTTTATGCCGGTATTCTGTTTGTTACGGCAGCTGGCAATACAGAACAAGTGGAAAGAGCCAGACATATAATTCTTTATGCCGTAATTGGGATTATTGTTGCCATGCTGGCTTACGGGATTCGCACATTTCTGCTTCAAGCAGGAACACCATAAGGATAGAGCCCAGTCTTAAAAATATAGAAATAAATTTTCCCTAATGAAGTTAAGAGAAGCAGGTTTTTTGCTTAAACTGTTAAATTCCTGGGAGATATTTCTCCTGGGAATTTTCGGTTTTTTAACCAGGTTTTTTAACCTTACTTTTCCTCCAAAAGTTGTTTTTGACGAAGCCCATTTTGGGCTCTATGCCAGCAAGTATCTTTCTCAGCAATACTATTTTGATATTCACCCCCCTCTAGGAAAAATGTTGCTGGCCCTTTCTGGTTTCTTGGGGAAAATTCAAGCTGGGTTTGATTTTGCCGTCAATAGTGATTACGGCGATTTTAATTTTTTAGCCCTCCGCTTTTTACCCGCTCTTTTGGGCTCCTTTTTAGTGCTACTCATTTATTTTTTAGTCAAAGAAATGGGTTTTTCCAAAAGGATTGCTTTTCTGTCAAGTTTTTTAGTTCTATTTGACAATGCTCTAATAGTCCAATCAAGATTCATTTTACTTGATATTGTTTTGGTTTTTTTTATTTTTTTGAGTCTTTACCTTTTCCTTTTATGTAAAAAATTTCCAATTTTTTCTGCCAAGTGGTGTCTTTTCAATCTTCTAACTGGTTTGAGTTTAGGAACGGCAATTTCCATAAAGTGGACAGGAATTGGTGTCTTAGCGCTTATCTGGTTTTTGGCCTTCAGCGAAATTATTTTAAAGGAAAGCTTCAAGAAAGTAAATTTGATAAAAATTTTTTCTCTCCTTGTTTTGCCCCTAGCTATCTATTTTTTGATTTTTTTCATTCATTTTTCTCTTTTACCCTTAGCTTGCACTTCAAACTGCGGAGCCGTCCTTAACCATCGTTTAGAAAACACCTCGAGCTCTTTTTCTTTAAGCTTTAATAATCCACCAGAAGGAAATTTATTCAAAAAATTTATTGAAACCAATAAATTAATGCTTTATGGCAATCTAGCTTCAACGATGCTTTTTAATTATCAGTCTGATTGGTACAGTTGGCCCTTTATGATTAGGCCAGCTCATTATTTTGTAGAAAATCAAAACAATAGAACCTCTTATATTTTTCTTTTAGGAAATCCGATTGTTTGGTGGTTGGGAATTGTCGGACTTATTGGAGTTCCGTATTTATTGATAAAAAATTATTTTTATTCTTTTAAGCTTAAAATACCTGCGCTTTTTTACTCTGAGAATTTAATAATTCTATTTTTTGGCTACTTTGTCTATTTAATTCCCTTCCTCGCGATTAAACGATATATGATAATTTATCATTATTTGCCGGCCCTGATTTTCTCAATAATTATATTTTCCTTTTTTTTCAATAGTGTCTTAGAAAATTTTCTTTCAAAGGGGAAAGCTAATTTTATCTTTTTTATGCTTTTGCTTATAATCTTTATTAGTTTTCTGTTTTTTTCTCCTTTGACCTATGGTTTTCCTATAAGCGAGGAAAGCTTCCAGCTCAGAATGTGGCTTCCTAGCTGGAGTTTTTAATAATGAATTTTTATGGCTATTTCTCAAAAAATTAGTAAATTTCTAAGTAATCCTCAGAATTTTACTTATTTAATCTTAGGAATATATTTTCTGATAATTACTGGACTTATTTTTAAATCAGGGATTGTTCTCGGGTTAGATGTAATTTTTATTTTATTTTTTTTCGCCGCTTTATTTATTGGAAGATGGACCATCTTTTTAAAAGACTGGTTCCCTTTCTTGTTAATGTTTTTTGCTTATGAGGCAATGAGGGGGATTGCTGATAATCTTGCAAAATCGGTCCATATTTGGGAGATGATAAGGGTAGACCATTTTTTATTTGGCCAGTTGCCCACCGCTTTCTTACAAACCAATCTTTGGGAAGAGGGCTCTCTCTTCTGGTATGACATTACCAGCTTCTTTTTTTATCTTTCCCACTTTTGGTTTGTATTTTTAGTAGGTTTTATTATTTGGCTCGAAAAAAGAGGGTATTTTAAGGCTTTTTCCTGGAGCTTTCTTATCCTGTGTGGCTTTGGGTTTATTACTTATTTATTATTTCCGGCCATGCCTCCATGGATGGCAAGTTCCTACGGCTATATCGAAGAGGTAAAAAGATTATTATTGGAAGTAGGGAAAGGTTTAAATTTAGGTGCTTTCCTTACTGTTTTTTATGCATGGATTGGCCCTAATGAAGTAGCGGCAATGCCCTCTTTGCATATGGCTTGGAGCTGGTTTGCTTCGTTGTTTTTAATACATATCTTTGGGAAAAGGTTATTGCCGATTTTTATTATTCCGCTTGGTTTAGGATTTAGTTTGGTCTATTTCGCTGAGCATTATGTTATTGATTTAATAGTCGGCATTTTCTACGCCTTTTTTGCTTTTTTCATCGGGAAAAGTTTTTTTAGAGAGGCATCACTAACCAGAGATCTAAAGCAGCTTTAACAGCAATAACCTTTGTTGCTGAAGGGAAATCAATTAAATTTTTGATTTGAGAGTCGTCGAAAAGAATATCGAAAGAATTGATTTTTTATGTTTAAAGAGATAAAATTTAAAAACCAGTGGCGGTGGAGTTAGAAAATAAATCATATGATTTTGTCTTTGTGATGGAAGCGGAAAACACGCTCCACCCCTTCTCGATGAGCAGGTGGCGAAATTGGTAGACGCGATAGGTTTAGGACCTATTGCCGAAAGGCGTGTGGGTTCGAATCCCTCCCTGCTCACAAGCTAGAAATGGGCGGGGACCCAAAAAGGTTGCGGGTTCGAATTGTACAGGAACATAATAAAAAATCGATTGAGTGCCGAAAATACGACACAAAAACCGTCTCTCATGACGGTTTTTGTTTAAGAGTCGAAAAATCTCTTTTTAAATTCTTACTTTGATTTTGCGTAATTTTTCTCTTAGCATTTTGGGAATTCTGATGGTTAGAATGCCATCTTTCATTGCTGCCTCAACTCGCTCGGGGTCAACCTCAACTGGCATGACCACCTCTCGGGAAAAGGGACCCCAATAGCATTCTTGGGTAAAATAATCTCCACTTTCCTCAAATGGCTTTTCCCGATTTCCCCTGATAGTAAGGATGTCTCTTTCTATTGCAATATCTAAATTCTCCGGCCTTACCCCAGCAATGGCTGCTTGAATTACTACTTCGTTCTCGGTTTGATAAACATCAATTGCTAGCTCCCCTTCAGCCTCAAGCCATTTCTCCTCAACTTCTATAGGTTTTTTGTCGGTTAAGGGTTCAGTGGCAGGAGGAACAGAAGATGATTCTTTTTGTTCTCTCTTTGCTTCTATAAGCTGTTCTTCCACTGCCGACCTGCTTCGCGAAGAGACAGGAGAAACAGTCGCCGCTTCTCCGACCCCTATTTTTTTAGGCTTTCGGGTTCTTTTTTTTCTTGCTAGTTTCTCCTCGCTTGCCGATCGATCCTGTAGAGAGGCACGTGAAGAAACTGTCCTTCCTTCAATCTCTCCCCTTTCGTTTTCTGACCCCTCAGCAAAAGAAGTTTCTTCTATTTCTCCGGCTTCTTCAATTCCCATTCCCTTTTTAAGTTTTTCAAAGAAAGAGGCCATGTTATTTTATTTTACAAATACTTTTTATTTTCTGCAACCTTTTAAAGCCAAGCGTAACGAAAATAGCCAGGCCTATCAACATAATTATTATTAATAGAAACCATACTGGGTTTCCAGTTTTTGCTATCTGCATAATAGCATAATTAAAAGCTGCATGCAAAGAAACAGCTAAGACGAACCCTAGGATTAAAAGTTTTAGCCTCTGTTTGGGTTCGTAAAACGACAGAGCCAAGAAATATCCCAAGGTTCCCGACCAAAGAGCATGCCCAAATACCGCCCCGAGAAAACGAAAAATATTGGTCAGAAAAACAGCATAGAAAACATCTTCCGAAAAAGTATGTCCAAACACTACGCTGAGAAACTGAATGATATTAGTTAAAAAATCAGGACAAACAATATCTAGCGGCGGAAACATATATATGCGTGACAGATATAAGACATTTTCTAGCGCGGCAAATCCCAAAGCAGCAATAATCATATAGAGCATTACATCTAGAGGCTCATCAAGTTCGGAGCTTCGCAAAACTTTGATTTTGACAACTAAATATTTCGAGAATTCTTCTACCAGTGCTACTCCAAAAAATATATTCAAAGTTAAAATTAGAAAAGGCCAGTAAGTTAATTTTTCAGTGATCTCAAGAAATCCCAACTGGATAATAGCAGCCGGAATAGTTACCAGCATTCCATACAAAAAAACCCGCAAGATCATTTTGTTAGATTCAGGATGAGCATCTTTTCTTAAGAAAAACAAAAGCCAGATAACACTGGGCAATAGAGCAAAGATAATTAAAAGAAAATAATACATAGATTACCTAAGCCAACTTTCTCTCAACCCAGCTAAGGTTTCGCTGAGGGAGAAATTTAAATTACCCGACCATCAGACACTTCTTTTTATCTTTAATCGGTAATTTTTGATAGATCTCTTCGGTAATAAACGGAACAAAAGGGTGTAAAATCTTTAACGAGGTTAATAACACATATAATAATATTCTTTGGGTATTTTTTTTGTCTTCTTGAGATTTAGTTTTCTCTATATAAATATCACAAAAATCGTGCCAGAAGAAATTATAGAGCTTGCGGGAAGCCGGTCCGAATCGGAAAGACTCGAGGTCATTATCAACCAATTCCATTGTTTTTTCTAACGCCTTCAAAATTCTTCTGTCAGCCACAGTTATTTTTCTTAGCTGCGCAAATCCGCCTTGCGAACCAAGAAAATCTAAATCAGTGTGAATCTGTGCGGGTTTACTCATTAGGACAAACCGCGAAGCATTCCAAATTTTGTTACAAAATTTTCGCCCCATGACGATATTATCTTCCACAAATCTAATATCTTGTCCTCCCATGACCTGCCAGACGATGCCAAAACGCGTAGCATCGGCGCCATATTTTTTAATTAAATTGATTGGGTCGACACCAGTACCTAAAGACTTTGACATTCTTTTTCCTTCCTTGGTTAAAACCGTGGCGTGAATATAAACATCTTTAAATGGCGGCCTTTTCATAAACTCCATTCCAGAAAAAATCATTCTGGCTACCCATAAATTAATAATTCCCCTGTCGGTGCTCAAAACATCAGCCGGATAAAACCTGTTTAAATCATTTTTAGCTTTCAACTTCAAACTTTTGGCTTTTTCCGGCCAACCCAATGTGGCAAAAGGCCACAGGGCGCTAGAGAACCAAGTATCAAGTACATCATTTTCTCCTTTGATAGGGATCTTGTGTCCCCACCATAATTGTCTTGAAATACACCAATCTTCCACGTTTTTTAGCCAGTCAAAATATACTTTTTCCCAGCGCTTTGGAAAAAATCGGACTTGTCCTAATTTGGCAGCCTTAATAGCCATTTTAGCCAATTTATCCATTCTCAGAAACCACTGTTCTGAAGGGATTAATTCAATAACAGTTCCGCATCTGTAGCATACAGGCACCTGATGGTCATAATCTTCGATTTTCTCAATCAGGCCTAAGCTAGCCAAGTCTTCAACGATTCTCTCTCTTGCCTCAAGAGCTTTAAGGCCTTGATAATTTTCAACATTTATTATCTTTCCCGTCTCGTCAATTACTTGGAGAATTTTCAGGTTGTGGCGCCGGCCGATTTGATAATCCACTCTGTCGTGAGCGGGTGTTACTTTAACTGCTCCCGTGCCGAACTTGAGGTCGACAGCTTTATCGGCGATAATGGGAATCTGCCGGTTTGTTAGTGGTAAAATAATTTCCTTACCGACCAATTTTTTATATCTTTTGTCATTGGAGTTTACGGCTACTGCCGTATCGCCGAGCATAGTTTCCGGCCTGGTCGTAGCCACCACAATATAGCTTTTAGCTTGTAGCCTTAAGCTCTTAGTTTTAAGTGGATAGCGAATATACCATAGTTTTCCTCCCTCTCCTTTATATTCAATTTCTAAGTCAGATAAACTTGTTTGGCATCTCAGGCACCAATTTACCACTCGCTTACCTTTATAAACCCAACCTTTTTTATAATAATGTAAAAAAGCGGTCTCAACCGCTTTGGCGTAACCGTTGTCTAGGGTGAATCTGGTTCGGGACCAATCCAAAGAACAGCCCAGTTTTTTAAGTTGCTCTAAGATAAGGCTGCCGTATTTAATTTTCCACTGCCAAACCCTTTCTAGAAATTTTTCTTTCCCTAAATCGAAGCGCGTTTTATCTTCTTTTTTTAATTCCTTTTCCACTGCATTTTGGGTAGCGATACTAGCGTGGTCAGTGCCCGGCAGCCATAAAGTTTTATATCCCTGAAGCCGTCGCCAACGAATCAAAATGTCCTGAATCGTGGCATTTAAAGCATGCCCCATATGAAGGGAACCGGTAATGTTTGGCGGCGGGATAACAATGCAATAATTTTTTATTTTTTGTTTTCTATTTTTTGTTTTCGGTAGTTTATCCGGATTGAAAAAACCGCTCTTTTGCCAGAGATGATAAATTTTATCCTCAACCTTTTTCGGATCGTAAACTTTGGGGAGTTCTGGCATATAATTTATTTTAAGCTTTTCCTTGATTTTTTTCAAATATTAAATTAAACTATTTAATAGTATTGTTATTGGCCCTATCGTCTAGTCTGGCTTAGGACGTCAGGTTTTCATCCTGGTAACACCGGTTCAAATCCGGTTGGGGCCGCATGGATTATCTTAACCTTTCTCGGGCCCAAGATCTCAAGGATAAAAAAGAGAGAGTTATCTATCGGTTTTTTGAAATTCTTCCCGGTCTCTTTTCGTGGGGAGCTTTGGTCGGAGTTTTTATTTTGTCCTGGCTGGCGCCTGTTGCTGTAGCTTTGTTTGTTATTATTTTCGCCCTTTATTGGCTATTAAAAGTTGCTTATTTATCTTTTCATCAAGTAGCCAGTTTTCAGCAGATGAGAAAGGTTACAAAAATAGACTGGCTAGAAAAATTGAATAATTTACCCGACTGGAAAAGTATTTATCATCTGATAATCTTGCCAACATATAAAGAGGATTTTGGAATAATAAGGACTACCTTTAAGGCCTTGGCTGATTCGGAATACCCAAAGAAAAGATTAATTGTCGTTTTGGCCGTTGAAGAAAGGGCGGGGGAGCAAGCTCAAAAAATAGCCCGGGAAGCTAAAAAGGAGTTTTCTAAAAATTTTTTTCATTTTTTAATTACAATACATCCTCAAAACATCTCGGGTGAGATAGCCGGCAAGGGTTCTAATGTTGCCTGGGCGGCAAAAGAAGCTAAAGAGAAAATTTTAGAGAAATTCGGGATACCGCCGGAAAAAGTTATTATTTCTAATTTTGATATTGACACTCGACCCTATCCTTGCTATTTTGCCTGCTTGACCTATCATTACTTAACCGCTGAAAATCCTTTAAGGTCTTCTTATCAACCCATCCCGATCTATAATAATAATATTTGGCAGGCTCCGGCTTTTTCCCGGGTCATTGCTACTTCCGGTACCTTTTGGCAAATGATGCAGCAGGCAAGGCCCGAGCAATTGGTCTCTTATTCTTCTCACTCCCTTCCTTTTAAAACTCTTTTAGAAGTTGGTTATCCCTCCAGTCTGGTTTCCGATGACTCTAGAATCTTTTGGAAGTCTTATTTGGCTTATGATGGCGATTACCGGGTGATTCCTTTATATTATCCGGTTTCTATGGATGCTGTGATGGCTAAAAGCTTGATTAAAACAATAGTTAACCAATACAAGCAACAAAGACGTTGGGCGTGGGGGGCAGAGAATATTCCTTATTTGCTTTATGGTTTTTTAAAAAACAAAAAAATTCCTCTTTTTGAGAAATTTCGTCAGACCTTTATTCTTTTTGAAGGATTCTGGTCTTGGGCGGCAGCCGCTCTTTTGATTTTCTTTTTGGGTTGGCTACCCTTAGTTTTAGGCGGAGGAACTTTCAACGTTACCCTCTTGGCTTATAACCTGCCAAAGCTGATCGCCAATTTAATGACCTTATCTATGGTTGGCATGCTGACTTCTGCGGCGATTTCTTTTTTACTCCTGCCTCCGCGGCCCGAAAATTATTCTAAATTGAAAAATCTTTCCATGTTCTTCCAGTGGCTCTTGCTGCCGGTCACTTTAATTTTTTTTGGTGCCCTTCCGGCTTTAGAAGCTCAGGCCAGATTAATATTGGGAAAACCCTTAGGTTTTTGGGTAACAGAAAAGACAAGGTAAGGAAAGGGATAATCATTCAAGGTGTATTTTTTCCCTAAACTCTCTAAGTTTTTCTCTCAGGAGAGGATACTTTTTAAGGTGGGAGTCTTTCTCTAAGATTTCCTTCGCCTCTTTGCGAGTTTCTTCCACCAAAGAGATGTCTTTTAGAGCATCCATGGCAATATTTGGTATGCCCCACTGTCGTTGACCAATGAAGTCGCCCGGTCCTCTGATTTCTAAATCCTTTTCTGCTAACTCAAATCCGTTGTTACATTTAATCAAAGCCCTCAATCTTTGGCTTGTTTTTTGGGAAGGAAAGTCGGTCATAAGAAAACAAAAGGACTGCTCTTTGCCCCGGCCGACCCTTCCTCTAAACTGGTGAAGCTGGGCTAAACCAAACTTATCAGCGCCTTCAATTAGCATAATCGTGGCGTTGGCTATATCAATGCCAACTTCAATCACCGAGGTTGAGACCAGAATATCTGTTTTACCTTTTTTAAATCCTTTCATTATTTTTTCCTTTTCTTCGTTCTTCATCCTTCCATGAAGAAGGGCTACCTTGAATTCGGGAAATATTTTTTCAGCAAGTTTTTTATACTCCTCCTTTGCTGCTTTCACTTCGGCCCACCCCCTATCGCGCTTTTCTAAATTAATCTGATTAAAATTATTTTCTTGAAAAGTGGCAGAGGGTTCTATTCTTGGACAGATAACGAAAGCCTGTCTGCCTTTTTTTATTTGTTCTCTAACAAAATTATAGGCCTTGTTTCTTTTTTCCGGAGGAATGATTTCCGTAATTATTTTTTTTCTCCCTTTGGGTAGCTCTTTAATCAGAGAAAGATCAAGGTCGCCGTAAATTGTCAGAGAAAGAGTCCGGGGAATGGGGGTGGCCGTCATTGAAAGAAAGTGGGGGATTAAGTCTTTTTGCTGACAGAGACCCGCTCTTTGTTCTACTCCGAAACGGTGTTGTTCATCTACAATAACTAAAGCTAGTTTCCCAAACTTAACTTCTTTTTGGACCAAGGCGTGAGTTCCTATTAAAATATCAACCTCTCCACTTTTTGTCTTCCTCAGCAGCCCTTTTCTTTTTATGTTCTTATTTTTAAATTTATTTTCCTTGCCGGTAATTAAACCAATACTTATTTTATTTTTTTTCAAAAGCAGATTAAAGGTTTGGTAGTGCTGCTGGGTTAGAATTTCGGTCGGAGCAAGGAGAGCTATTTGATAACCTGTCTTAACTGTGTTTAGAGCAGCCATGGCGGCCACTACAGTTTTCCCCGAACCGACATCTCCTTGTAAAAGTCGGTTCATGGGAAAGGGCCTTTCCAAATCCTTTAATATTTGCCAAGAAGCTTTCTTCTGGTCGTCTGTCAACTGAAAAGGCAAACTTTTTACAAATTGTTTGGCAAGCCCTACATTTAAAGGCACGCTTACTGATTTTTCTTTGGCTAATTTCGTTCTTTCTCTTAAAACGAAAAGAGAAAGAATAAACAATTCCTCAAAGATAAACCTTTTCTTGCTTTCCTGGGCTAATCTCAAAGAGTCGGGAAAATGAATTTGCCAGAGGGCCTCTTTCAAGTCAAGAAAATTATATTTTTTTGTCAGGTAATCGGGTAAAGGATCGGAAACTTCATCTTTTAACTGATCCAAGAGTGGTCTTATTATAAACCTTAGCCATCTCGAAGAAAGCCCTTCGGTTTCGGGGTAGACCGGGACTAATCTCCCCGTATGAATCAAGTCGGAATTCTTGAATCGGAGTTCATCCGAAATTTTTTCATAAGCGGGGGAAGAGAGGTATCTTCCGCTTTTTGACTGATTCATTTTTCCTGCCAAGAAAAGAAAATCCCCCTTTTTGAAATTATTTATTAAATAAGGCTGGTTAAACCAAATTACCTGTAAGCTTCCGCTAGTGTCTCCAACCAAGGCCTGGGTTAAAACCATTCTTTTCCTAAAAGTTCTAATATTTTTGATATCCAAAATCTTTCCTTGGACTGAAACCATTTCACCTCTTTTAACTTCGGATATCGGTATTACATTCGAAAAATCCTCATACCGGTGAGGAAAATGAAAAAGAAGATGCCCAACGGTTTTAATCCCCAATCTCTTTAATCTTTTTTGGTATTGAGGACCAACCCGTGGGATTTTTTCAAGAGGCGTGAAGAAATCCATAATTTATTGGTGCGCCCGAGAGGAGTCGAACCTCTAACCTTCAGGTCCGCAACCTGACGTTCTATCCATTGAACTACGGGCGCATAAATTTTTATTTTCAATTTATAATTTATCATAAAATTTATTTTAATTCAATTGACTTGATGAATTTTAGCGGGTAAGATATAAAATAGCCGGAGAGGTGGCTGAGTGGTCGAAAGCGGCACACTGCTAACGTGTTAGGGGAGTAAAATCCCCTCGTGGGTTCGAATCCCACCCTCTCCGTCAGCTGGAATTTGTAGAAGCCTTACCTGCCTTGCACCTCGCCTTGCGAGACCTAAGCTGCCAAAGCGCGCGAAGTTCACTGAAAACCTGAAATTGCTAAAGCATGTGGCGAAGCCGTCGCGACTACTTTCCTACCTCGCCTCTTCTATCTGTCCTATCGGCGGGATGCCGGAGTGGACGAACGGGGCTGTCTTGAAAACAGCTGTACTCGAAAGAGTACCGTAGGTTCGAATCCTACTCCCGCCGTAAGAAAAGTTTCTGCTAATAAAAAACCGGCCTGGCCGATTTTTTGACTAAGGGCGGTCTTAGTCGGGGCGGGCTCTGGCAATTAAAATACCAATAATTTCTTTGCCCCGATTAAATCCTCGGTATTTGAGCTTTCTTTTTTCAAGGGAGATTGGTATAATGGTAAAATCTGTAAAGTTTGTTTTGTTGTCTAGTAAATGAGAGTATCCTATAATTAGCAGAGAGAGAGGTTTAGTCAGTTCTTTGACAAAGGGTTGGTATTTAAATTTCTGAATCAAGTTTTTAATTAGGAGATGTTGGTAGGGGAGAGCGAAATACAAATCTTTAAGGCGTCGGTCAGAATGTTGCTTGTGGGATTTAGAGATTTCCGAAATAGCCCGGCAGCCTTCACGGAGATAACCTCCCTTTCTTTGACAGCCGAAACAGAACTTTGGCGAAAAACCTCCAAGATAAGATCTGTTAATTTCTTGAATACCATTGTTTTTATTTGTATGATATAATAACTCTATGATTTTCTCGAAGATATTTTCTTCAAAAAGATTCTTGGGAATAGATGTCGGTACCTCTGGTATCAAGATGGTAGAATTATCGGGCCAGGGAGAGAAGAAAAAACTGGAGAATTATGCCGAAATGAAGGCCAAGGTTGGTCAGAAAAATCAATTCCGGACTTTTGAAAAAAATACCCTTTTACTTTCAAGTCAAGATATCGCCCAAGTAATAAAGACGGCAATGAAGGAGGCAGGATTTAAGACGCGCGAGTGCATCTTTTCGATTCCTGATTTTTCCAGTTTTTTTACCACCTTAGAGTTACCGCCGATGAGTAGAGAAGAGATTCCTCAGGCAGTGCTTTTTGAAGCCAAGCAACATGTTCCTCTTCCCTTGGAAGAGGTAACCTTGGACTGGGGGATGATTGAAAACAAGGGTGTTGGGCAAACAAAAGAAAAATTAGAAATTATTTTGGTGGCTGTCCCTAACGAAATAGTTAATCAATATCGAGAAATTGCTCGATTGGCTAATCTTCAACCTCGAGCCATGGAAGCTGAGGTTTTCAGTCTGATTCGTTCTTTGATCCCGGCCGAAGAGAAAGACACGGTTGCTATTATTGACATTGGCGCTCAGACTACTACTTGTAGTATAATAGACAAAGGAACTCTTAGACTGTCCTACAGCTTTGACTTTTCTGGAAGCGATTTAACTAAAAGAGTGGCTGAAGAATTATACGTGGATTATCCGACAGCTGAAAATCTTAAGGAAAGATATGGGTTAGAAAAGATTCCCTTGTCTTCCGCTGATATTGCTACTATTTCGTCAGTAAAAAGTGTCAAAAAAATTTTAACTTCTTTAGTTGATGTTGTTTTAAAAGAAACAGAAAAGGTCACCCTTCATTTTAATCAGACAACAGGTAAAAATATTCAAAAATTTATAATTGCGGGCGGCGTCAGTCTTTTGCCAGGGTTAAAGAAATATTTTGAGAATTATTTTAAAAAAGAAACAGAGATTGCCAACCCTTTTTCCGAGATTTCTTCCCCATCAATTTTAGAAGAATCATTAAAAGAGATGGGTCCGCGTTATGCTGTAGCAGTAGGAGCCGCCTTGAGGGGCCTAGAGAAAACATAGAAATCCGTTTCAATTCATAACGGTACAGAATAAATTTATGGCAGTAGAAATTATTCCCAAGCCAGCAGAAAAAACTCCTTTTTTGGCAAATATCTTATTGTTTGTTTCAATAGTCCTCCTTTTGGCTACGGTCTTGAGCTACTTTTTTTTAAGTACTTCTGTAAAAGAAACTAATCAAACGATTCAAAGACTGAAGGAAGATGCGGTCAAAGAAAAAACTCCCCAAAATCTCGCCTTAATAGAGGAAATGCTTGGCCAACAGAAAAAAATTGAAGATTTCTCTTTTTTGCTTGATGCCCATGAAGCGGGCTCGAATATTTTTGATTATCTAGAAAGTATATCTCATCCGAAAGTTTGGTTTTCTGGTTTTAGTTTCTCCTCTAACGAAAAAGGGGCCACTGTTGTTATCGGTGGCCAGACCGATTCATTTAAGTCTTTAGGCCAGCAGCTTCTTATTTTCAAAGAAGAAAAACTTATTCGAGATGTGACTCTATCTGGGGTTTCGTTTGTGAGAGGGAAAGAAATTGCAACCCAAGAGGTACCGATCCGCTTTACTTTCTCTCTTCTTCTTAGCCCTGAGATTTTTATCCCTCTGCCCTAATATGACAAACCGCATCATCATCATTATTATTTTTATTGTTATCAGCCTGGTTTTGATAATGACCTTAATTTTGCCCAAATATCGGGAGTTGAACGTCCTTCGGGTTGAAGTTGATCAAAGAGAGGCCGAGCTTCAGAGAACGAAAGATTATTTTACAGATCTATATAATATGTCGGAAGAATTAAAAGAATACCAGGAGTCTCTTTCTAAAATTGATTCCGCTCTCCCTTCAGAACTTTCCTTTCCCTCTTTGCTGGATTATCTGGAAAAGATTAGCGCCGAAAACGACCTCATTTTAGCATCAATAGGAGAAGTTACTACTTATGCTCTTGATCAAAGGCCGAATATTCAAGAACATCGTCTTGGTTTTTCGCTGGCTGGCTCATATTCCTCTTTTAAGGAATGGCTCCATACATTGGAAAAATCATCTAGACTTATCGAGGTAACATCTATTGATTTCTCTACCTCTCAATTAGGACAAGATTATTTTATTTTTGCGTTAGGAATAAAATTCTATTCTTACTAATTTTATGGACGAATCTTTTCTTCAATATAGAAAAAGACAAAGAAATTTGATTTTCGTTTTCTTGGTAATAATAACTGCGGGTTTTTTCGTTTTTATTTGGCAAAGGTTTATGACGGAGCCGTTGCCCCCATCTCCCGAGATTGAGAGACTTCCGGTAATAAAAATAAATTTTGAGGTATTACAAAGCCCCCTCCTTCAAGAGTTTCAGCTTTTTGAAGAAATTCCTCCTTTTGAAGGAGAAATTGGCCGGGAGAATCCTTTTCTGTCTTATTAATGTGTCTAACTTAGTTCAGCAACTAGTTGGAAAAGGAGTATTAGAGAAAGAGAAGGCCGCTTCTTTAGAGTTTGAAATTAAGTCTTCGGGTAAGAGAGAAGAAGAAATAATACTGAAAAAAGGAATAACTTCCGAAGATTTTTTATTTAACTTAAAAGCAAAAAGCCTTAAAATTCCCTTGAAAACCGATATTGTTGCCGAGGAAATTCCTTTAGAGGTTTTAGAATCAATCCCTGAGGACGCTGCCAAACATTACAGAATGATACCTTTGGCCAAAAAAGATAATCTTTTGGAAGTGGGGATGATTTATCCTGAAGACTTGAACGCCGAAGAGGCCTTGAAATTTTTAGCCCGCCAGGGAAATTTCAATTACCAGACTTTTCTTATTACTCCGAATGTTTTTAACAAAGCTTTAAGACAGTATCGTACCCTCAAGGGAGAAGTGGGTAGAGCCTTAGAAGAATTGAAAGTTGAATTTAAGGAGGAGAAAGTCCCCAAGACGGCAGAAGAATTTGAAAGATTGGCCGAAGAGGCTCCGGTTACCAAGATTGTGGCCGTGATCTTGAGACACGCGGTTGAGGGGAAGGCTTCAGATATTCATATTGAACCTGGTAAAGACAGGCTGAGGGTGCGTTTTCGATTATTAGGCCAATTGCACGCTTCCCTTCTTTTACCCATGAAAGCTCATCCGGCGATTATTGCCAGAGTTAAAATTCTCTCCAATCTGAGAATTGACGAAACCAGAGTTCCTCAGGACGGGAGATTTACAGCTAATATTGACGGTAAAAATATTGATTTTCGAGTTTCCACTTTTCCCACTACCATGGGAGAAAAAGTGGCTCTCAGGGTCTTGGATCCAGAGGTTGGTTTAAAGAAATTTGAAGAGTTAGGGATGGAAGCGCGTAATTTCGAGGTGGTAAAAAAGGCGGCTCAAAGGCCTTACGGCTTGATTTTAGTTACTGGGCCAACCGGCTGCGGGAAAAGCACTACTCTCTATGCCGTTTTACAGGTTCTCAATAAAGAAGGGGTTAATATTATTACCTTAGAAGAGCCGGTGGAATATTTTATTGAAGGAATTAATCAGTCCCAAATTAGACCGGAGATTCATTACGATTTCGCCCGAGGCTTAAGACATGTTTTAAGGCAAGACCCGGATGTTATTATGGTGGGAGAAATTAGAGACGAGGAAACCGCCTTTTTAGTCAGTCATGCTGCCTTGACTGGTCACGTAGTTTTATCAACCTTGCATACCAACGATTCTTTGGGCGGAATTCCCAGGATGATTGACTTGGGCATAAAGCCGTACTTAATTCCACCGGCTTTAAGCTGTATTATTGCCCAAAGATTGGTTAGGAAGCTTTGTGAAAACTGTAGGAAAGAAGTAAAGGCGAAAAAAGCAATTCAAGATTTAATTTTGAAAGAAATTGAGAACATGCCCCCGAAGGCTAAAGAAAAAATCAAAATCAAAAGACCCTTAACTGTCTTTGAGCCGGGTGGCTGTAACAAATGTAATAAAGCAGGTTTTTCAGGGAGATTAGCCGTTTTTGAAGTTTTTGAAATGACTAACCAGCTGTCAGAAATAATTTTAAAGGCTCCGACCGTTGAAAATCTTCAACAAGAAGCCAAACGTCAAGGAATGGTTACCATGTTCCAAGACGGTATCATAAAAGCCCTCCAGGGCATTACTACCATAGAGGAGGTGCTCAGGGTAGCCGAAGAAAGATAGCCAAAGGTGACCTTCTTCTTTTCCAGCTTCGTCCTAATAAATTTTAAAAGCTCGATATATGAAAAAAATTTTATTAATTGAAGACGACCCTTTCCTTGTTGATATTTATAATACCAAGCTTAAAGAATCCGGTTTTAGTATTGAGGTGGCCACCGATGGAGAGAAGGGCTTAAGAGAATTATCTGAAAAAAAATTTGACCTTTTGCTTTTAGATATTGTCTTACCTCAGATTGACGGTTGGGAAATATTGGAAAAGATTAAAGCTCTAAGTGCTAATATTGAGTATTTAAAGAATTTACAAATTGTTATCTTATCTAATCTTGGCCAGAAGGAAGAAGTGGAAAAAGGTATAAAAATGGGAGCAATTAAATATTTGATAAAAGCTCATTATACACCAAGCGAAGTAGTTACAGAAATAGAACAACTACTGAAGTGAGGACGAAAAGAAACTTATTTCTTTGAACACCAAGCGAAGTAGTTAAGAAAATTTTTAAAAAAGTTAAAGTAATATTATAAACAAATATATGTTAGATTATTCTGCCCAACTCAAAGAATTACTATCTATTACCGTTCAGGGACAGGCTTCCGACTTGCATCTGTCTGCTGAGCATCCGCCGACTGTAAGGCTGGCGGGTAGACTCGTTCCCCTAACAAAACACAAAGAACTTTCTTCGGATGATGTCAAAAATTTATCTGAAACCTTGATGAGCGAGGAGCAAAGACAAAGATTATTTGAAAAAAAAGAAGTCGATTTTTCTTATAGTTTTCCTGAAGAAAAGGCCAGGTTCAGGGTTAATGTCTTTTTCCAACGAGGAAATATATCCTGCGCCCTGAGGTTAATTCCTTCTAAAATTCCCACAATTGAAGAATTAAATCTTCCTACCGTTTTACACCAGTTTACTGAGGCTACTCAGGGGTTTGTTTTGATTACCGGCCCCTCTTCTCATGGGAAATCGACCACTTTAGCCGCCCTGATTGGTGAGATAAACCATATGCGGACAGATCACATCATCACTATTGAGGACCCTATTGAATATATTTTTGAAGATGATAAATCGGTTATTGACCAGCGTGAGGTTTATCAAGATACTCTTTCTTTTAACCGGGCCCTTCGTTCTACTTTTCGCCAAGACCCAGACGTCATTATGGTTGGCGAGATGAGAGATCCGGAGACTATAGCCACTGCCATTACGGCGGCTGAAACCGGCCATCTAGTTTTTGCTACTTTACATACTAACTCTGCTAGCCAGACAATTCACCGAATCGTTGATTCGTTTGCGCCGGCCCAGCAAAATCAAGTCAGGGCCCAGTTATCAGGCTCTCTTTTAGGCATAGTTTCTCAGAGGTTAATCCCTAGAATAAAGGGGGGCATGCTTCCCGCTTGTGAGGTTCTATTTAACACTCCGGCTACGGCTAACTTAATCCGAGAGAATAAAATCCATGAGATCCCTCTGGTTATTGAGACCTCGGCCGAAAGAGGAATGATTTCTTTAAATAGATCTTTAGCCGACCTCATTAAGAGGAAAGAAATCAGCCTAGAAAAGGCCTTGAATTACTCGCTTAGTCCGGCCGAACTGAAGATTTTGATTAAATAAATCTCGTTAGAAACCTTGGCAGAAATTTTCTTTAGAAAATTTTTCTGCGGGGCACTGATATGTTAAAACTGACAATAAGAGTTTGTTGGAAATTAGTTGTCTACTATATAACAGCAGACCTCAAATTGGATGAATTTTAACTACCAAGCCCGCACTGAGACCGGAAAAATTCAAGCGGGAGTGATTGAAGCTTCTTCCGCAGAAAAGGCTGTTTCCATTTTGCAGGGATACGGGTTGTATGTTACGGTTTTACAAGAGGCGGGAGAGGTTCCGTTTTATGCCAGGTCGATAAAGTTTCTCTCAAGGGTCTCATTAAAAGACCGTGTTTTATTTTCTCGACAGCTTTCCATAATGTTTAGCGCCAAAGTACCCATGGTTGAATCTTTACAGACTTTAGCCAGCCAAACAAAAAACCTCAATTTTCGGGAAAAAATTCTAGCAATCTCTAATGAGGTTGAAGGAGGCACCGCCTTTTCTTTGGCTATTGCCAAATATCCGGCGCTTTTCTCCCCTTTTTATGTTGCGATGGTCAGGTCTGGTGAAGCTTCGGGAAAGCTTTCCGAGGCCCTTAGTTACCTGGCTGAACATTTGGAGAGAGAATACCATTTAAGTGGCAAGATAAAGGGGGCCATGATTTACCCGGCTATAGTTCTCGTCGTCGTCTTAATAGTTTTGGCTTTAATGGTTTTCTTTGTTATTCCCCAGTTGACCACGGTTTTGAGAGATCTGGGCACGGATCTGCCGGCCCATACTAAAATAGCCATGGCCCTTTTTGAATTCTTTAGAGAATGGGGTTGGATTTTTATTTTTATTTTATTGTTCTTGGTTGGTTCTCTTTTTTGGTTTTATAGGACCGAAGGCGGAAGAGGTTTTTTTGACAGAAGCATTTTAAAGATTCCCGTGGTAGGGCCCCTTTTAAAATTGGTTTATGTTACGAGATTTGCCGAGAATCTCACCACTTTGATTTCTGGTGGTCTGCCCATCGCCGAATGTCTAGAAATTACCAGTGGAATTGTCGGGAATTCCATTTATCAGAAAGCTATTTTAAAGACCAGGGATGAGGTTAGAAGAGGAAAGTCAATTTCCCAAGTTTTGGCTTATTATCCTGGGATTTTCTCGCCGGTCTTTACCCAGATGACCCTTGTCGGCGAGCGAACCGGAACCTTAAACGAATCCCTGATGAGTTTAGTCAATTTCTACCAGAAAGAAACCGAGAGAGGTATTGAGAATCTTCTGGGCACTTTAGAGCCTTTAATAATTGTTTTTCTGGGAGGGATAGTTGGCATAGTAATCGCCACCTTCTTGCTGCCCATCTACCAGCTATCTGAGATAGCCTAAAGTTCTTCACACCTTGACTCCGTTAGATGTCGCGGGATATAATGAAATAAGAATATTTTTACCAGAGATGCAGACAATAAGAATTCCAAGATTTTCTTGACCCAGAGGCCGTAAGAATAGCATAGTAAACGCTGATAAAAATTAAAAGGTCGAAGTTTAACAATTACTAATAAAATTACTAATTAACATGCAATTTTTCAGAGAAAAAAGAGGGTTCACCCTGATTGAGCTTTTGGTGGTTATTGCCATTATCGGAATTTTAGCTGCCATTGTCTTGATTTCTTTGTCTGGAGCTAGAACGAGGGCTCTGACCGCGGCAACAGTATCAACTCTTTCTGGTGTCAGGCCGGGAATTTCCCTGTGTTGTGCTGTTCCCACTAATGACTTACAGACTTCGGCAGGGGGAGACATGTGTAGTCCGGGTTGTGGGTCTAATCTACCCACGGCGACTGAATTAAATGTTACGAGTGTAACCTATGCTACTTCAAGTGACTGCAATGAATCTAATCCGGGTTATACGGTAACATTAACCGGTCATCCGAATGCTTCTTGTACCAGTGCCACGGTAACTGAGACCAGGATAGAAACGCCTGCCGGCTGTCCATAATTGACTGGCGGCGATTTGTTTGGTTTTGTTGAACTGCCAAATTATTTTTAAAAACCGGCAACGGACTCGCAGCCGGTTTTTATTTGGCTTAAGAAATGTTAACCCCCGTTAGAAATTCTTAAGAGGTCAGAATAAAAAGGTTTGCTATTAAGTTCCTAACTAGGTAAAATAGTAAAATGGCAACTTTAATTTGTTTTTCAATTTTTCTTTTCGGATTGGCAGTTGGTTCCTTTCTGAATTGTGTTATTTATCGCCTGGAGACCGACCAGAGTTTTCTTAGAGGTCGCTCCCTCTGTCCGTATTGCCGTCATATCTTGTCTTGGCAAGATTTGATTCCTCTCTTGAGCTTCTTTATTTTAAGAGGTAAATGTCGCTACTGCCAGAAATCCATATCTTTTCAGTATCCTCTAGTTGAAATGGCAACGGGGCTGCTGTTTCTACTAATTTTCAATTTTTTTATCCCGTTAGATATGAAATTATCTAATGGGACAATTTTTAATTTTTTAGACCTAATTTACTACTGGATAATTTCCTGTTTTTTGATCATAATTTTCGTTTACGACTTAAAGCATTATATTATTCCCGATAAAGTGGTTTCTCCGGCAATTGTTATTACTTTTTTGTATAATATTTTTTATTCGCTATTTGTAGTTCATAATTCTAAGTTCTTAATTCAGTTTTTATTCTCCGCTTTTGGCGCAGCTGCCTTCTTTTTATTGTTCATTTTAATTTCCCGCGGTGCCTGGATGGGTGGGGGGGACGTTAAGTTGGTTTTTTTAATGGGTTTGGTTCTGGGCTGGCCTAATATCTTTGTGGCCCTGTTTTTAACTTTTTTAATCGGTGCTATAATAGGAGTAGACCTAATTCTGCTCGGTAAAAAAACCTTAAAATCAGAAATTCCCCTCGGTCCGTTCTTGGTTTTCGGAACATTTATTGCTCTGTTCTGGGGCGGACCGCTGATAAACCTTTATTTAGATCTAATCAATCTAGGATGACTGCCCTGAATACGTTAAAAAATTTTAAAAAGATAGGCGACAAGGGCATGACCTTTATAGAGCTTTTGGTGGTTACGGCTATTATTTTGATAATGGCTGGCGCGCTGTGGATTGGTGATCCTCGGCCGGGAACAAGTCTTGAGATAGCGGTTCGGCAAGTGGCTAACGACTTGCGTCTGGTTCAGAATATGGCGATGGCAGCTGAGACAAGGACGGCTGGTACTGAAGAATATGTTCCTTGTAGCTACGGCATTCGTTTCAGTCTTGCTTCTTCCTCTTACAGCCTACTTGAAAATTATGGCGGCGTTCCGCCTAACGTAACTTGTCCCGGTAGCTCTTTTGTGATTGAGGTGATTGATCTGCCTGCGGGCATGGAAATAGGAACCAGTACCGACATTCTTTTTAGTGCTCCTTATGGCGGAAAGAGTCCTGCTGCCACCACGACCATTCCTGTTCGAAGGATAGACAACCCAAGTAATTTTAGAAATATTATAATAAACGAAAGGGGCACCATTGACATAGAATAAGCATTGGAATAGGTTAATCTAAATGAGGGCAAATTTTTTTAAAAAATTTAAGAAAACGACCTCTGGTCAATTTCAAGGTTTTACTCTTGTTGAGGCCTTAATCGCTGTTGCTATTATTACTACGGGCCTGATAGCGATTTTAGGAGTAATCAGCTATGCTATTTCTATTAGTCGGGTAAGCCCGGATGAAGTTATTGCTGCCAATTTGGCTCAAGAAGGCATAGGAGTAATAAAGAATATTAGAGATAGTAACTGGCTGGCAGACAAAGCGGACAATGGCATGAGAGATAATAGCGTTTCTTGGAAGCAAGACATAGGCCAAGGTTCGGTGACGCTAAGTTCCAGTACTACCGCTCCCACTTATCTGCTTCCTGGTATTGGTAATGCTATAGCTTGTAAAAATAACCTCGGGACAGCTTGTCAGCTTTTTCTTGATAGTGATGGTCTTTACTCTCACGATAGCAGCGGAGAGCCAACTAAATTCTACCGTTTAATTAGAATAGTAGAACAGGCTGGTGGCACACGCCTTCGGGTCACCTCCTGGGTCGCCTGGCAAGTCCAGGGAGGAGACTGGCGTCAAATCAGCGTGAGAGATATTCTTCGGGACTATGAAGTAATAACTTCTCCTGTAGTTAAGTATAGATGGGACGAAACAGGAGCGGCGGTGAACTGTCTTGACTTAAAACAAGAAGAAGGCAATGCCGACTGTTTCCCTCTTACCGGCAGCGGTGAATATCATCACAATCGCAAATGTGCAAGATGCTGTATAGGGGGGAATTGCAATGATTATGACGCAGGTGACCCCTTCAACGGAGAATTTCTTTATATATCACCCTGGGATCACAATGGTGACGAACTTAACCCTGGCCTGGAAGAGTCTCCGGATGTACCGGCTTTTTATTCCGACCCTTCCGTCGTATGTGACATATATGACTGTGACACTGGCTCGTGTAAGTGCCGGGTTTTTGAGAAAATAGCATATTAATATGTCCTTTTTGAAAGCCAAAATAAAACTAAGTTTTAGCAATCAAGGATTCACCCTGATTGAACTTTTTGTTACCAGCTTTATTGTCATACTGGTAATCACTGTGGCGATTGGAGTTTTTGTTTCCTCGGTTACCGGAGAAAAAGAAGTTACCCGGATAAAAACAGTGGAAGATAATGCCCGTTATGCCATGGAAACAATGAGTCGGGAAATAAGGACGGCTCAAGAAATAACATCGCCTCCCGGGGTATGCAGTAATAGCTTGGATTTTTTTAGTTCAACTGGTTTTCCTCAAAGATACGGTTTAGACAGCCAAAAGTTAATGGCGGGTATAGGATTAAATAGTAGATCACTCACTTCCTCAGAAGTCAATGTTAGCGAGCTTGTTTTCTGCGTTAATGATTTTGTTGGGGAAGACGTTCAGCCAAGAGTAACTATTGCCATGAACATTGAGTCGGTTAGCGACCCTTCGTCAAGCATATCTTTACAGACCACGGTTTCAATCATGTCATACTAATATGAGTTTAAAAATTATTTTTAACAAAAAAGGGCAGATAGCAATCTTAGTCACCCTTTTGATTTTAACTGCTATCTTACTTATTAGTATCGGATTAATCGTTTTGAATGTCAGAGAAATAAAAATGGCCAGGAATGTAAAAGAATCAGTTCAGGCCATTGCTGCTGCTAGCGCGGGAATGGAATATATTTTAGAAAATAAATCGGTTCCACCTGCTGCGAGTTGTGATCTTGGTAACTGGCAGACAGTAGATGCAGCTGAGGAAACTTTTTATTGCCTAAAAGAAGTTCCGATTTCGCTAAGTGAATCAGCCTGGATTTCAATTGGTTGGAGCGGAAGTGTCAGGAGAGCAATGTATGCGCCGGCGCCAATAGGCCTTGACCAGGCGATGGCACTTCCAGTTGTGCACGAAGGCCCGCCAGGACACGAACCCTGTAGATGCGGCGGGGCAGGGAAGCTTGGCCCAGAGGTGGAGGTCGGCAAGCCTTATGCCCAAACCTTTGTGGCTGGCCGAGACGGCGACCTTTATAGAGCAGATATTTATATGGAAGCGTTTGATGCAGGTAGTATTTACACCAATACTTTAAGGGCGGAAATCAGAAATATCGATCCATCATACACGGATAATTTTTATGCTAGCTCTACTGATAACCCAGGCGCCACTAAGCCAGAATCTATTGCCTTTCCTGCGCCACCTCCGCTTGCTTCAACCACTGACTTTGATATTATTAATGATGAAGGAGCTCATAGATATGATATAGCTTTTAATTTTGATCCGCCTGCTCCGGTTGCTTCGGGAACCGCCTACGCCTTAGTTGTTTATTATGACGCGCCGCCAGGAGAACATATAGAGTGGGCTAGTTGCTGTACTGAGCGCCGTTATCTTCCAGGAAAAGGATGGCGCTGGACTGGCCTTGATTGGGCTGAGAAAGGTAATAGCGCCGATCCAAGCGCGGTATTTGATTTAGTATTCGCGATTTATATTTTCTGTCCTCCGGGCGATGAATTCGGAGAAATAAAGCCTTAGATTTTTAAATTTTCAGTAAAATATCAAGAGAGTAACCGAATCTGACAAAAATATGCTAAAATTTTCAGAGGGCATTCCTCTGGTTTTTTATTTTCAGAGCTTTCAAAAAAAGCGATTTCAGGATATTATAAAATATTAAGCTATGCACAAAAAGCAAGCCAAAGAACGCATCGGTAAATTAAAGAAAGAGATTAATCACCACCGCTACTTGTATCATGTTTTAGACCGTCAGGAGATTTCCGAGGCCGCCTTGGACTCTCTAAAAAAGGAACTTTTTGATTTAGAGCAAGAGTTCCCGGAACTTATTACGCCCGATTCGCCCACCCAGCGGGTTGGCGGAAAGCCCTTGGAGAAATTTGAAAAAGTCAGACATCCCGAACCAATGTTGTCTTTTAATGATGCTTTTTCGCAGAAAGATATGGAAGACTGGCTGGAAAGAATCTCTAGACTTTTAACACCCGAAGAAATGAAAAAAGTTGATTTTTATTGCGAGCCAAAATTAGACGGCTTAGCCATAGAATTAGTTTATAAAAACGGAGTTTTAAAAGTTGGCTCCAGTCGGGGTGATGGCTTAATTGGCGAAGACGTTACCCAGAACTTAAAAACTATTGAGGCTATACCACTCAAGCTAAATCTTGATAATTTCCAATCTCCGCCGCAGATAGTAGCTAGGGGAGAGGTGATTATTACCAAAAAGGAATTTGAAAAAATCAATCAGGAGCAAATAAAGAAAGACTTACCTCTATTTGCCAATCCTAGAAATTTGGCAGCTGGTTCCATTAGACAGTTGGATCCCAAGGCGACTAGGCAGCGCCATCTCGATTCAACCTGTTATGAATTAGTCACTGAGCTAGGCCAAAAAACCCATGAAGATAAGCATCAAATTTTAGCCGCTTTAGGGTTCAAAACTAACAACAAGTACTCAAAATACTGTAAGAACTTAGATGAAGTTTTTGATTTTCATAAGAATACCCAGGGATTAAGAGAAAAATTCCCTTACGAAATTGACGGAATTACCGTAACGATCAATGATATCGGAATTTTCAAAAGATTAGGAGTGGTCGGCAAAGCGCCCCGAGGGGCCATTGCTTACAAATTCCCTTTGAAACAGGCAACGACCATTGTTGAAGCGATTCACGTTCAGATTGGCCGGACGGGTGCGGTAACTCCGGTAGCCTATTTAAAACCGGTAGATATTGGCGGAGTAAAGATTTCCCGAGCCACTTTGCATAATGAGGATGAAATCAAAAAATTGGGAGTAAAAATTGGCGATACGGTCATTGTCGGCCGGGCCGGGGATGTCATTCCCGACATTATCAAGGTTTTACCGGAATTAAGAACGGGCCGAGAGAAAGAATTTCGTTTTCCTAAAAAATGCCCAGCCTGCCAAACAAAACTAATTAAGTCAGAAGGCGAAGCAGTCTGGCGTTGTCCTAATCTTAAGTGCTTTGCTCGCCGGAAAGAATATTTTTACTATTTTGTTGAGTCATTCGACATTATAGGCCTTGGCCCCAAAATTATTGATAGGCTGATTGACGAGGGTTTGATTTCCGATCCCGCCGACCTTTTCAAATTAGAAGAAGGAGATATATTGCCGCTGGAGCGCTTTGCCGAAAAATCTGCTAAAAATTTAATTGAAGCCATCCAATCGAAAAAGAAAATTTTATTATCAAGGTTCATTTATGTCTTGGGCATCAGAAATGTCGGCGAAGAGACTGCTCAGGGTTTGGCAGAATATTTTGGCTCAATTGAAAAAATGAAAGACGCTTCCCTTGAAGAGCTACAAAAAATCACAGATATCGGTCCGATAGTTGCCAAATTAATTTACAATTTCTTTAGGGAAGAAAGGAATTTAGATTTTTTAGAGAAACTGAAGAAGGCTGGAGTACAGGTAATAACCGAAGAGCGAAAAACGCAAAGCAAAAAACTTGGAGGGAAAAATTTTGTTTTGACCGGTAGCTTAAAAACAATAACCAGAGCACAAGCCAAAGAGAAAATTCGTCTCCTTGGTGGCGAAACTTCCGAATCCGTTTCTAAAAAGACTGACTATGTTATTAGAGGTAAAGCGCCGGGAGCTAAATTAGAGAAAGCCGAAAAACTGGGGATAAGAGTAATAGGCGAGAAGGAATTTTTAGAAATGATAAAATGATTAAATCTTGCGTTAGTCATATAAAAAAGCTGGATTGGATTTTAATCGTCGTAGCTGTTTTATTGGTTGGTATCGGTCTTTTGTCTCTTTATAGTTCTTCTTTTGGCAGAGGAGATTTTTCTAATTTTAACAAACAGATTATTTTTTTTGTAATTGGTTTTCTTTCAATGTTCTTCTTGAGTTTCGCTGACTGGCGTACCTTAAGAGACAATCCCTACCTGATTTTACTTCTTTATTCCTTTGGTTTAATAGTTTTAGCGGGTTTATTTTTTTTCGCTTCGGAAATTAGAGGAGTTCAAGGATGGTATAAAATAGGCCCCCTGACTATTGACCCGATAGAGGCTGTCAAGTTTATTTTAATAATTTTATTGGCTAAATATTTTTCCACGCGGCATGTTGAGATGTATCAAGTAAGGCACATTTTAGTTTCCGCTTTCTACGTTTTGATACCGATTGTCTTAGTTTTCTTTCAGCCTGACTTAGGTCAGGTAATAATTTTAATTGCTCTTTGGGTAGGGGTCTTAATTGTTTCTGGGATTTCTTTTAAGCGTTTTTTAATTTTGCTTTTTTGTTTTCTTTTAATTTTTGCCTTAGCCTGGAACTATGCTTTAAGAGATTATCAAAGAGCCAGAATTTTAAGCTTTGTCCAGCCACAGCTAACCGACCCGCTGGCAATTGGCTGGAGCCAACGGCAAGCCAGAATTGCTATTGGTTCGGGCGGAGTCTTTGGTCAGGGTATCGGTTCTGGTTCCCAGACCCAATATGGATTTTTATCCGAACCCCAGACCGACTTTATTTTTGCAGCCATTGCTGAGGAAGCTGGCTTAATTGGCGTTACGGCCCTTTTCTTTTTACTAGCAGTTCTAATTTGGCGAATTTATAAGATTGCCTTTTTGGCCCAAACTAACTTTGCTCGCATTTTCGCCTCCGTTTTTAATGTTCTTTTAATTTCCCAAATTTTTATCAATATAGGTATGAATATCGGTCTCTTACCGATTATCGGCATTTCTTTACCTTTGGTTAGTTACGGTGGTTCAAACCTTATTGCAACTTTTTTGGGCCTCGGGATTTTACAAAGTATTAAAAGCCATTAAAGCCGACCGACCTAAAGATCTTGACCTTTTAAGGTAGATTGCTAAAATAAATAATAAAATGAATTTGGCTTTTTTTCTCGACAAATTAAACAAAATTTCTCTTTACCTGCTCCTATTTTTGCTACCCCTTTTCTTCTTGCCGTTCGCTCAGAGCGTTTTAGGCTATCCGAAACAAACTCTACTTTTATTTTTAGTTTTTCTCAGTCTAATGGGTTGGCTTGGAAAACAGTTTATTCAGAAGAAGATAATTATAAGAGAAAATAATTTATTATACCTTGTCCTTCTTTTTATTCTTCTTGTCTTTTCTCTTTCTACCGTTTTTTCACTTTGGCCGATGGCTTCTTTTTGGGGGTGGCCGCTAAGTATTAGCGACAGCTTACTTACCTTTTTGTGTCTTCTTTTACTGACCTTTCTTTTTGTTAATACTTTTAAAACGGAAAGCGAGGTTTTTTCCGCCGTATTAATACTTCTTATTTCTGGGGCATTGGCTGGGATTTTCCTGCTTCTGCAGCTTTACGGCGTTTTTATTCTACCCCTTGCGATTTCTCAAATTTTTTCATTTAATACTATCGGTGGTGTTTATCAGGCGGCTTTATTCTTGGCTGTCCTTTTACCGATTTCTTTGGTTTTGGCCTTTCGAATCAGGAGGCCAATTTTTTGGCTTATCCTTTTAATTTTACTAAGCTCAGTTATTTTAGTTGACTCCAATGATGCTTGGATTGTTTGTCTGCTCGGAGTTTTGACCCTGGCTATTTTTGGTTTAGCCGGCTCTCAAGGGAAAATAAAACTTGTTTTGACGGTATTTTTGATGATACTCCTGGTATTATCCATCTTCTTTATCTTTTTCCCGCTACGACCTACCTGGTTTCCTCCTCTGCCCCTTCAAGTTTCTCCGGGAACCGTTACTGAAGTGGATATCTTAAGCAGCGTTTACGGTCAAGGAGCTAAGAATATTCTTTTAGGGACGGGTCCGGGAACTTTTATTTTTGATTATTCTCAACATCACTCTCCCCTTCTTAATTTGACCATTTTTTGGGGAACCAGATTTTCATCGGGTAGTTCGGAGTTTTTAGATTGGTTTATTACCAAGGGTTTTCTGGTAGGAATATCTTTACTCGCTTTTGTTGGTTTAATAATTTATCTTGGCTTCAAGGGGCTCATTAAAACTGAGGGTTTTATGGGCATAAGGTTAGGTTTTCTGTCTTCAGCAATAGCTCTACTTGGAGCCGGTTTTCTTTCTTCGTTTGACCTTAGTTTGTGGTTTGTTTTTTGGATTGTTATGGCTGGAATATTTTTTTATAATTCAAAAATAAGAGAGGTAAGCTTGGATTCTCAATTTCGGCGCGTGGTTTTTGCTGTGGTCCTTCTGATGACAATCATTATTGGCATAGTTCTATTTTTATTTCAGGTTCAAAATTATTTGGCCGAAATTCATTACAATAAAGGGATGGACTTTTCCCAAAAAGGCGATATTAATCGGGCGATAGATTTGATTCAAAGAGCGATTAGGCTTAATCCCTCGGTTGATATTTATTGGCGCGATCTAGCTCAATTATATCTTCCTCAGGCCAATTTATTTTTAGTTAACAAAGGCCCAGAATTGACAGAGGGTGAAGAAGAAGAAGTTACCTCGATTATCAATAATGGGATATATTCAATCAGTTACGCAACCGAACATTTCCCATTTAACGTTGCTAATTGGAACGTTGCAGGTTTTTTCTACCGGAATTTGATCGGTATTGGGGGAGCCGGAGAAGAAGCTTTAAAATGTTATCTTAGAGCAGTAGAATTAGAGCCAGCTTCTCCCTTTTCCTACGGAGAAATGGGGCGAGTTTACATTTTGATGGCCCAGGATTCCAGGGCAAAGCAGATGGAGGATAGGGCAGAAGAATACTTATCTTTGGCGATAGCCAGTTTAGAAAAATCCATTGAACTTAAACCAGATTATGCCTCAGCTTATTATTTAAAGGCCGTTGCCTATGATCAGCAGGGGAGAGAAGAAGAGGCTATTGCCGACCTTGAAGAAACCAGAATAATGACTCCTCAAGATATTGGGATATCTTTTCAGTTAGGGATGTTATACTGGAGGACGGAAAGATTAGATGGGGCTCAGAGACAGTTTGAGGAGATAATAAAATTAGATTCGGACTATTCCAATGCTAGATATATGCTAGGCTTGGTTTATGACAAAAAAGGAGAAAAAGAAAAAGCCAGAGAAGAATTTGAAAAAGTTGCCCAGTTGAACCCCGAGAATCAGGAAGTAAGAAAGATTTTAGAAAATCTTGCAGAGGGGCTACCAGCCCTGGAAGGTCTCGTTGTGTCCGATGAGCCTCCGATTGAAGAAATACCTCTTGAAGAAATACCCCCCGAGATCCAGTGGTAAAAAGTTAGAGTCCCAAGAAGATATTTACTTTATTTTCGCTTACCGCTAACACTCCTCTTTCAAATTGGTAAGCGATCTTTTTTTTGTCAGCGGTATGAATGGTCAAATCGCCGAAAATAAGACTAATAAAATTAGTATGCTCCGGAAGAATATCAAATTTGCCCAATCTGTTCTGAGAAGAAACAGCCTCAGCTTCTCCTCTGAATGGGTCTTTTTCAATAACTGGTGCACAAAATAATTTTACTTGAAGAATTTTCTTTGACATTAGGGTCTTAAATCATTTAGGCTGCCTATAAATAAAAATGATTCTTCTGGGGTTCGGTCTAATCTACCTTCCAGAATTGCCCTTACTCCCTTAATCGTTTCTTCTCTCTTAACATATTGCCCTTTTATGCCAGTTTGTTCGGAGACAGTAAAAAGATTCTGAGTCATAAAATTCATAATTTTCCTCGCTCGACGATAAATAGTTCTGTTTTCTATCGAGAGTTCAGCTTCACCAACGATTGAAACTATTTGCTGGAGCTCTTTTTGTCTTTCCAGGATTTTTTTTGCTTCCAGTAGAATTTCATAATGGTCTTGGCCTAAAATAGTGGGATCAATTACCGAAGAAGAAGAGGCTAAGATATCTATTGCCGGATACCTTCCTTCTTGATAGACGTCTCGCGATAAGATAGCTACTGAGTCAAAATAAGGAAGGACGGCCTGGACTCCCGAATCCGTGATATCATCTGCTGGGATATAAATCGCCTGAACGCTGGTTATCGAACCATTTTTTGTTGAGACTAATCTTTCTTCTAACTTTCCAATCTCACTGTTTAGGGTAGGCTGATAGCCGTCTTCAGAAGGAATTACCGAAAGTAAGGTTGAAAGTTCGTTACCGGCCTGTAAGAAACGATAGACATTATCAATAAAAAAGAGAACATTTCCTCGGTAGAAGTCGCGGAAATATTCGGCGATAGTGGCGGCAACAAACCCCACTTTGAATCTTATAGCTGCCGATTCGTTCATTTGCCCAAAAACCAAGACCGCCGAATTCAAAACATTGCTTTTTTTTAATTTTTCATAAAGCTCATGTCCTTCTCTGATTCTTTCGCCTAATCCGGCAAAAACCGAAACCCCTTTTTTAAAGAAAACAATATTGTGCATCAACTCCAAAAGAAGAACGGTCTTTCCTAGACCAGCTCCCCCGAAAATTCCCAGCTCTTCACCTTTTCTTAAAGGAGTAAAGAAGTCAATGATTTTTATTCCAGTTTCAATTAACTCTTTACCGGGCACAATATCTTGGTAAGAGGGTGGCGCGTGATAGACTGATCTTTTTTCTACGCTTTTGAGGGGAGGCAGTCCGTCTCGAGGATTACCGAAGATATCAATAACTCTACCTAAAAGTTCTTTTCCTACCGGTACTTCCAGTTTTTTGCCTGTTCTTTTGACCCTCGCACCGCGAGATAGTTTGTCCGACTTAGCCAGAGAAAGACATAAGAAAGTTTTTTTGGCTGAAATGCTATAGACTTCTATTAAAGCATTTGGATCTTCTTCTAATGTTAATATCTCTCCGATAAAAGGCGGGTTTTTATAAAATTCAACTTCAATAATCTGTTCCCGAATTGAAAGAATATAGCCTAGGTCCATAATTGAAGTCCGGAAAACATTTCAACCTGCTTCTTATTTAATAATTGGCGTATTAATTTTTTCTGTTCTATTTCAAGCTCCCTTCTTTTTTCTTTTGCACTTCTGGTAGCTTGATACATTGCTATCATTCTGGTGGCATATCTTGATAGCCTATGTTCTAGAATAGTCTGATTGAAAAAAGCCGAAATCAATTCAGTTTCAAAGAAGTCTAAAACTGCTTCCGGCGAGGGCTCAAATAAATAATTTTTTATTTCTCCTAATTCTTTTTCTTGGATGGTTCCTCCCGAAATATCACTTTGAACAACCTTTTGAAACAAGATAGTTTGAAATCTGCCATGAAAAATTATAATTTCTCTGTAATTTTTGATAAATTCAATAATTCCTTTAATTCTCTCTTTTTCTGGTTCGTCATCGTCTAACTCGAAATAAAACATTTTATGACCAAGCCGGCCCCTTTCGGCCAAATATTTTCCAATTCTTCCTACTACCGCCAAATCGGCCTTATTTTCAGTTAAAAAATTAAAAATCTCTTTCCAAATATCTAAAATTAAGGTGCCGTGAAAACGTTCGTTGCACGAAAGAAAAACAATGACTCTTTGTCTCTTGTGTTTTATAGAAGCTTCTCTAGCTTTTGTTGTTTTTTTATTTTGAGACTGGGCAGCATAGACCTTTTTTGCCAAAGTATAAATGCGAGATAGTTCATCGATAAGTTCTCTGTTGCCTAATACTTCTTGACGGATTTTATTCATTCTTAAATTGGCAATCTCTTGGTATGTTTTGGTGACTGCTTCAATATTGATAATAGTTTTTAGATTTTCTTTAATTTCCTTAAGGATCGGCATAATTGATTGTTCATTATCTATTTATTTCCCAATGGGTAGCTCTATCGAAAAAGTTGCCCCTTTGCCTAGGCCTTCAGATGAAGCTAAGATTCTGCCGCCTTGAGCCTTGATAAATTCGACGGCAATTGTTAAGCCTATCCCCCGGCCAGGGCCATAAAGCTTTTTTGCTTCCCCGCCTCTTTCAAAAAGCCTCCCCTTTAAGAAATCACCTATTTCTTCTTGGGCCATACCGATGCCGGTATCGGACACAATAATTTTCAACCATCGTTCTTTTGAAAGGGGGCGGCTCCTCGTCCAGGCGTCGCTGGGTTGCGATTTCTCATCTTCAATCTTCAATTTTATTTCAATTCCCCCTTTCACGGTATATTTTATAGCATTATCAACTAGNTTCCACAGAGCTTCTCTTGTTCTTTTTTTGTCTACTTTTACCGTTGGTAACTCCCCGCCAGTCCTGTCGGGTGGTTCGACTGACTTAAACATTAGATATAGACCTTTTTTGCTCTGCCTGAGGTTTCAGCTCTTCAATTACGCTTTTGATCAAACCTTCGATCTGACAATCTTCCAAATTCAGAATTTTTTTTCCTGCTCTTAGTTCCTGAATATCTAACAAGCTTTCTATTAAAGAATAGAGGGTGTCAGTTAATCGTTTCATCTCAACAAGCTTTTCCCTAATGACTGGATTTTCCTCTCGGCCATAAATTCCGTCTAAAATTCTTTCTAAATACATCTTTAAAGGAGTTAGAGGAGTTCTTAGGTGATGCTGGAGAGACAATAAGAACTGATCTTTTGCTTGGGCTAATTCTTGCCATTCTTGGGCAAGTCTTTTAGCTTCTTCTTCTCTTTTAGACTCTTCGCTAGATTTCTTAACTATATGGTGCCCCAAAATAGAAAATAAAAGAAAAATAGCCGTCAATAGGGGGCCCAGCCAGGAGGTATTCTCTTGACTCGGTAATCAAAGGAATAAAGAAGTAGATAACGGTAATCGCAATTACAAATAAGCCAAAAGCAATTAATACATAAATGGTCTGTAAGTGGTCGGCAATCGAGCTTGGCAGGGTTCTTTCAAATAAAATTGCTATTCCCAAGCCAGTATAGATAAAAAGAAACAAAAGAAGAATGATAGCTTCAGGGCTTAGGTCCCTTAAATAGTTTTTTATCCCCAAAGGATCCTCGACAAAAAGGGCTAGGATTATAGCCAAAACCAGTATCCCAACTATAACTAAAGGAATTTTAAATTTTTTTAAAGAGCTTTTAGAGGCAATAATAATAAAACAAAAAAGCGCAAAAAAAACAACGATTGCCAAAGAAACGGCTATCTTTAGCCATTCCAGAGCGTCCAGTAATACAGGATTGTTATAAAAATATAAAGAAAGCGACCACAAGGTTATAATAGAGATAAAGAATAATAAATGTAGCCTCATGGTTTTACGCCTTCTTTAAATATTTCAACTAATTCTTTGAGAGAATATTTAAATTTAATTAAGATTTTGTCAGCCCCCTCTCTGGTAAGTTCTTTGCTTAATTCTGGTCTATAATAATTAGTTAAAACATAAATTTTAAGATTCTTCGTTTCAGGATACCTCCTGGCTTCTTTTAAAATTTCAATTCCGTTAATATCGGGCAAAATTAAATCTAATAAAATTAAGTCTGGCCTTTCTTTTTTACCTTGCCTAATTTCTTCTAATCTTTTGGTTCCTTCTTGGCCTGACTCCAAAATGTCAATTTCCAATCCAGCCATCGGTAGGACCTCTTTATAGAGATTAATGATTGCTCGGTCATCTTCAATTATTAGAATTTTTGGTTTCATAAGATATTCACAGGGGTTGATACAGAATCTCTTTGACTCCAGGAATAACCTGTTCGGCGAAATTTTTAAGCTCTTCTAAATTTTTTATTCCCTCCATTCTTCTTTCTAATTCCGGGAGGACTTCTTTGTAATTTTTCAAAATTGTATCAATCTCTATTTTCATTATATTTCGAGGCTTATCTTCCCAAAAACCGTAGATTAATAATCCGAGAACAAATAATTGAAGGGACCGGGGTATTATTGTTTTCGAGCCCTGATTAAAAAGAATTTCCAGTTTCTTTCCTAAATCCAGAAGCCTTTGAGTTTCCGGAAATAATTCTTCACCAAATTGAGCAATTTCTTCTATTCTCTGATACTCAATCATTTTTTTTCTTAGCCAGCTAGCCAGAGCGTAATCTAAAGGTTCTTTAGTCTGGTTGCCAACTCGGGAAACCGAAAGGAAAGCATTAACGGCCGGCAATTTCCCTCTTCTAAAATCATTAATATCAAAGAAGATATGACCATCGGTCATGGCCATCAGGTTAGTTTGGATAAAGCCAGAAAGGTCGTTCTCTAAGGTTTCAGCTGCCGGCAGAGCAGTAATGCTTACTTCTTTGTCGTCTCGAGTCTTGATATTTCCGGCTCTCTCAAGTAAGGCCGCTTGAATATGGAAAATGTCTCCAGGATAGGATGATCTACCGGGAAGCCTTTTGATCAAAAGCGAGATTTCCCGATAAAATTTGGCATGACTTGTTAGGTCATCAAAAATAATTAATACCTTCTTCCCTCTATCGCGAAAGTATTCGGCAATAGTCATTCCGCAAAAAGGGGAGAGGTAGTTTATAGTTGAGGGGTTTTCTGAGGTGGCGACTACCATCACTGTTTTATCAAAAACTTCTGCTTCTTTTAAGTACTCTTCTACCGCTTTTACCGCTGAAGCCTCCTTGCCAATCGCGACATAAATACAAATTACTCCTTTTTTTGCTTGGTTAGACAAAGTCTGTAGAAGAAAGATAGTTTTTCCTGTCTTCGCGTCGCCGATAATCAGTTCTCTTTGGCCGTACCCGATAGGTACCAGTAAATCTACCACCATTACCCCAGTTTCTAAAGGTTCATTTATCTTTACTCTTCGGGTAATACCTGGTGCTTCTCTTTGAATTGGCAGGTATTCTTTTTCTCCCAGAATTGGCCCTAAACCGTCTATCGGCCGACCAAGGGGGTTAATTATCCTGCCTAAAAGTTCTTGAGAAATCGGAATTTGGAAAAAAGTGTTGGTTCTAGCTATTTCCTGACCGATTTTTAATTTTCCCTCGTCAAACATCAAGATTTCAGCCGTTTCTTTGTCTAAACCGTGGACTAAGCCTCTTTTTTCGCTTTCGGTCATTACCATTTCTCCTGATTTTAAATTAGGTAGGCCGGAAACATAAGCCAAGTAATGATTTTGCCCAACCACCCGGCCTATTTCTCCTGTTTCTTCTAAGTATTTTTTGAATTTTTCCATGTTTCTTAATATTCTTATCTTACTTCGTTAACTCATGAATGCGTTAATTTTTCGCTGAATAACTGATCTATTTTTTTTGCCAATGAAAAATCACGCCAGATTCCTTGATACTCTATTATTGCTCCGGCAACTACTTTCGGATTTACGGTTATGTCTAAGATAGTTCTTTGGCCAAGTTCCCTTTGGAGCCATTGGCTGATTGTATTAAGAAAATTATCTTTGGGGGAAAAAGCAATATCTAATTTTATTTCAGGTAAGGCACGGAGTTCTTTTTCTAACCTAGAAACCTCTTCTTTTTCTGGCCCTGATTTTTTTTCAGCAATTTTCTCAAGAAAAAAAACCAATTCCTCTCTCGTTCTTATTGTTTCCGATAAATGTTTCAAATTCCCACTCATTTTAGAAAATTTCCTTTTTAGCTTTTTCTAAGGCTTCCATTACTAATTTTTCATGATCGGAAAGGTCAATTGCTTTTCCGATTGTTCTTTTAGCCACCTCTCCGAGGGCTTGATAAATCTTTCTATCTAATTCTTTAAACCTTTCTTTTTTATAATTCTCAATTTCTTTTTCTGTTTCGGTTACTTTATTCTTTAGGGTTCCTTTGGCCGATTGATAGATTTCGTCAAATTTTTGAGTAAACTCCCCTGAAAGTGCTTCAGATATTTTTTTATTTTCTTCGGCTGCTTGCTGAGAAATTTCTGAAATGACTTTTTGAATTTCTTCACCCCCGTCTTTAAATTGATTTTGGTAGTTTTTTATAATCTCGTCAGAGGTCCTCTGAAAATCATCTTTGAGTTTTCCAATATTTTTTTTGATTTCTTCCTCAACTGATTCCTCTAGTTGTTTTTTGAAACTTTCCGAAATTCTTAAAGAAAGCCCGTTTACTGAGTATGGCTGAGGTTGGAGATTTGTTCGACGAGAGACTTCTTTTCTTTCTTTTCTGAGAAGCCTAAAAATATCTATGCAGACGCCGACGATTAGAATAGCCAGAATAAAAAAAATAATAAAAAATATATTTTGCTCAGTTAAATTAAAGGCCATCTTTATAATTTATTAATAAAGTATAACAAATAGGGCCAGACTAAGTCCAGCCAAGGTTAAAATAAAAATTCCAATTAAGTTTAATATCATTGCAGTTTGAATACTTCTTTTGGCTAGGGGATTGCGGCCGATTGCTGTTAATCCTTCTTTGAGAGCTTTGATAAATGAGAAAAAGCCAATTATAAAACTTCCCCCTCCCACCAAAAGCGCAAAAATATAACGAAGCACTTCTGGAATTGTTTCTGGTATCATTAATTCCGGTAAAATTTTAAAGATTTGAGAAATTATCCCGCCAGTGGCTGGCCTGGAAGGAAGTATTATCTTTTGCGGCTGGACAAAAATCAGTATTAGTCCGTCTTCTTGATTGAAATCCTGCATTGCCTGACCGATAACAAAACCCGATTCAGTAGCCTTCTGGCCAACCCCAGGTTTATCAGAAGAAGTGATGAAGTCTCCTTTTTTTATTTCTCCGTTTATATTGCTTACCTTTGTTAAAGTTTCACCAAAAGAAACTATCTTTAGAGTGGTGGCAGTTTCCTTACCAAAAACCATAATCGGATTTTCAGCTACTACCCCAATGATATTTTCATCATAAGCAGAACTTGAGCGAATTAACCCTTCTTTGGCCTGAGAAACAATATCTCCGATCCTTGCTTCAGAATCAGCTACTTCCAAATTTCTGGCGATTAGCGGAAGTTCTTGAGCTAGAACAACTCCGCCGCAAACAAAGAATGCTAAAAATGTAAGTAAAATTTTTATTCTGTTCATTTATTTATTATAAGATTTAAAAGATTGAAAAACAAGATTTAGTAAATATTTTTCTTGTTCTTTTAGGCTAAGTTTTCGTTGGTTATATCTCCAACTATACTCTCCAAGATAGAAAGGTAAATTTTCTTTACGAACCCCACCTTTGGCTGAGAGCTTTCTCTTAAGATACCCCCAGAATCTTTCCAGAGAATTAATATGATACACTTTTTCGTTTACTCGAGATAGTTTATAAAGAGAATGTTTAAAGACTACCCCAGAATAGTTTTGCAGGTTTTCAGGAATAAAATTCTTTTTTAATGAAAGCTTTAAATCATTAATTGTGACATTTTGGACTATTTGAGCGGAGAATTTTCCATCTTGGCGCATGATACCGATTATCGGTCGTTCAATTGGGGTATGTTCACCGTAGCTTTTTTTAAAATTGGACATTAATTTCCGTAAAAGAGCTAAAGTTTTCAAAAGTTTATATTTTGAAACATTGACCCTTTCTAAAATAACCTCTATTGAATGTTCTAAAACAAACTCAGAAATGATTTTTTCCAATATTTCATTTGAAATATTAAGAGGATTTGATCGAGGAGTGAAGATGTGCCGGCATTTTTTGCATTTAAGCCTATTATCGGTTGTTTTCCATAGTTCTCCCCCGAAACATTTCGGGCACGTTGTTGAATATGGTTTCATATAAGATGATTATAACATATCTGGTTCATTTTTTAAACTATAACCAATAATTTTACTTTTTCCCGCGACAGGAAGCAAAAATAGATTTATGTCGTATGGTTTGATAAGTTTAGGCACTAAGAGCAAAGGTGCCAGAATTAATGTAAGATCAATAATTAATGAGCAATTTTTAATTGAAAAATCAAAAATCAGTCTATCAAATAAACTTCTCGGGCGCCAGTTTTGCTCGGTTTGAACCCTGGAATATTAGAATTGTTATTAAGATAATATATCCGAATATATATCCGATAACGGATATTCACTATTAATTATAGGTCTTGACAGTTATTTATGGTTTGAAATAATAAATTAATGGCAGAAGAATATATTACCCTTAAAGAAGCAGCTAAAAATTGCCCTTATTCTCCGGATTATTTAAAATTAAGAGCCCGACAGGGCAAGCTGAAGGCCGTTAAAATGGGTAGAAACTGGTTTACTACCAGAGAGTGGCTTGAAGTATATAAAAATAGCCTTAAATCAGCGTATAATAAGCCTTCTCTTAACTGGCGAGCGTCTACCAGAAAGTTGTTAGGTCCTTCTTTGATAATATTTTTAATAATCATCGGTTTTTTACTTTTATTGAGTTTTTCTGAGCCATTATTGGAGAAAATTATCCCGGCTAAAGTTATAGAAATTGAGCGTCAGATCTAATTAACTAAAATATTTTCTAGCCCCCCTATTTGTTTAGGGGGGTTCATATGAGATAGTAGAATGGGCTTGTTTTTTTCCCGTGACGGGAAGAAATTTCCCGCAATACCCTTGACAGGGCTTTTTGTAAGCCCGATAATAAAGTAATCTGTGTATTTTCCACAGAAAATTCACAGACGAAAAAAAGAAGGCCCGCGAAAAATGGCCAAGGTCGAAAAAATCTACAGCCTATTTTTATTTTCCCCCGTAAAACGTGGGGCGGGCCTTCTATATTAATTAAACAAAATTAAAAAGATTTGTCAAGGGAAGCTAAAAAGGCACGGAAAGAGTAAAAAAATGTCACAAAATGATAATGGCAATTTAATAAGTATTGATGATGTTATTTTTCGAGCGAAAAGCCGAGGCGTTGATTTTGGTAAAGGAGATCCTCGCGAACGCCTCCGCTATCTGACAAAAATCGGGCTCTTGCCTCATGCCAAAAGAAAATCTTTTAACGGTCAGCCTCCTAACGGCGCTTATCCCGAATATATAATAGAGCTTTTGAGTGAAATTGATGGGAAATTAAAAGCCGGCAAGAGCATCCAAGAATTAAAAAAAGAAAAAGAAAGAAAGGACTCAGTCGAGACTCCGTATGTGATATATCCTTCGATCAGGGAAGAGAAAAAAGCCCCTTCCGCCGAAGTTCAGCCCTCTGTCGTCGATGTCAGACATTTAATTCCAAAAATAACTACTGTTCTTAAGGTCGTTTTTTTGGTTTTATTTTTTGGAGGAGCCACCTTTTTCTTAATCGGACAGGCAGTAAAACAAAACTTCTATTCTTATTTTGCAGCTTCCTTTGATTGGGCCCGGAAAATTGCCCAAGAAGCTGCGACGCCGACTGAAGAAACGTTAGTAGCAAGAGAAATTTTCCTGCCTACGACTCCTGAACCCTATTTAACTATTAATGCCGAAACTGATATTAACGCCCCGTTAAATGTTAAAGAAGAGATAACTACTCCTGCCTTAAATTTATCTAGAAATGAATTCGGGGGGACCTTAAGTTCGGCTGAATTGACTACCGACAGGACTTACACTTTCCCGAATTTGTCAGGTGTTGTCTGTTTGGATACGGGAAACTGTTTTGTTACTGAAGGTCAAGTCTCTTCCTCCGGCGGCATACAGAACCGGCTGGCCAAATTTCTTTCTTCTAACGAGATTGGAATTTCTTCTATCGAAGATTTTTATGCCGGCGTAGCTCTAACTATTGATTCAGACGGCCGGCTTGGTGTTGGGGTGAGCGAACCTTCGTATTCTCTGGATGTAGCGGGCAGAATTCAAGCCACTGGAGACATCTGTACTGATTTGGTGGGCGGAAGATGCTTGAGTACTTTGGCTATTGGCGGTGGCGGAGGAGGACGGGCAGGCATTGGAGGTTCGGGCACGAGCGGCTATTTGCCGATTTGGACTGACAGTACCGCCCTGGGAGATTCCATAATTCATCAGGCTGGCTCAGTAATTGACGTAGCAGGAACAGTCAGAATGCTTGGATTTCAGCTTCCGACTGGAGCGTCGAGCACCTATGTTTTGACTTCTGATGCTAGCGGGATAGGGACTTGGCAGGCTCTTCCTCCTGGCGTTCTTCCCGGGGGAACAGCAAATCAAACCTTAAGACATAACGGAGCAAACTGGGTGGCTAACTCTTTCCTTTATAATACTGGTTCGGCTCTCGGTATTGGCACAACTTCAACATTGGCAACTCTGACGCTATCGGGCGATGCCATTTTTGCCACTACTACTCTTCCTCAATTGGTTTTGAGGCACAGCGCCGGCAACGATTTAAGTTTTGCTATTGATGGCGACCAGTCGCTGATTGAAGCCTCAAAAAGATTGGTTTTGAATTCTTTGACTGGCGAGATCAGGCTGGGAAGCAACGTTAATATTTTTGACGCTTTTGATACTGAAATTAGGGGAGCTACTTTTGTTTCAACGACTACGGATTCAACGGTCAGAAAATCGGGCGAGCTGGTTTTTCGTGCCAGTCTACCAATTTTCCGTTTTGCAGTCCCGGCCCAGACAAGTTCAACTGACCCTGAAGTAGTTTCAAAGACTTTTAGTTCGGCAGGACCCTTAGCCTCAACAACGCCACCACAGCTTCCTGGGACAAATAGAACTTATGCCTTTTTGATAAACTTTGCCGATAATATTGCTACAACCTCAAGTTCTACCTGGAGAATTTTTAAACCCGTTGCCAGCACGACTTATTCCACCTTCGAGCTTCAAGGTCAAGACCTTAGTTCTCTGGGAATAGGGAATCCCTATTTGACAGCTACAACAACTTTGCCCGGCGATAACGATTGGCAATTAGACGTAAGGGTTCCTTCGGCAGATAGGAGCATCAGGATCTTTAACGTTTTTCTTTTAGTATTTGATCAAATAACTTAACAAAGGTCGAAAAAATTAAAAAACAATGAGTAATAATTTAAAGGTCGAACTCATTACGATAAATTAATTACTGACTTAAAAAGCATATGAACATATTTAAATCAAAATTGAAATTAGTCAAAGGTACAAGGTTCGTTTCTTTCCTTTTTATTGGCTGCTCAATACTGATTGCTGCCGGAATTCTCTTTGCCGCCAATATTTATTACAACATTGACACCGGAGAGATAGTGATGGAAGAAATTCAGAGAACGACCGGATTAATTAGAGCAGTCGGCGGTGCCATTATTGGAGGGACAGCTACCAGTACTTTACCTTCAGGAGTAGCCTTTGAAGTGGCGACTACTTCCGATGCTCTTTTATCCGGAGCTGATCAGGTATTAAGATTTTCTGGAGGTAGCAGTAATTACTATGTTGGATTCAAGGCAAGCACAAGTTTGACTACTACCACCGTTTATACATGGCCTGCAACTTATCCAGGTGCTGATGGTCGGGTGTTGCAGTCAACCACGGGCGGAGAGTTAACTTGGTTAGATCTGGGAGGAGCAGGATTCGGCGACATCACGGCGGTTGGCGATTGTCCTACCGGAGATTGTTTTACTTCAGGCGCAACATCAACCAGCCTCTGGTTTTATGACTCAGGCTTTAGAGGCAAATTAACCCCAGGCACATTAACAGGAAACGCAACCTATACTCTTCCTGATTTAACTGGTACCATCGCTCTTCAAAAGGCAGGTGATTTGGGAACGGGCGGAGTGCTTTTTTCAGATAACGGCTTGATTGCTACTAGTTCTAATTTTACTTGGGACAACACCAATAGATACTTTAAGATCGGGAGCGCTGGAAGTGACGGACAGCTTTGGCTTTACTCAGCTGCCAATCCTTATTATTTGGGTCTTGCCGCTACTTCTACCATGACGACAACCACGACATATTACTGGCCGACTGATTATGGAACTGATAATTATGTTTTGACTACTGATGGTAGTGGTAATTTAACCTGGAAGTCAGCGAGTGGTACTGGCGCAGTTGTAACTAGCGGGGTTCCCCAGGCAGGGCAAGTAGCTTTCTTTACTGATTCTAGTACTATCGCTGGTGACACGGGTTTCACCTGGAACAGTAGTACCGATGTGCTTACGCTTGGAGGCGGTTTAGTGGCTAACTTGATTGAATATACCAACGGAGACTTAGAACTTAGAACCAATACCAGCGGAGATATTCTTCTAAATCCGGCAAGTAATATTGTTCAGCTTGCCACAAGTACTTACCTCAGGACTCAGGCAGGTTACGAAATTGGCAGAGCTGGTACGCAAGTTTTAAGGGAGATGGTTCCGATTCTTGGTTTTGACTTACCGGTCCAGACCGCCACTACCAGCTATGTTAAGATTTCCAAAACTTTGGAAAATTATCCTTTTCAAAGTGCCGCCACCGGAACAGCCCGGGTTCATAAGTTGGTTTTCCGCTACGCTGCTTCTACTACTGCTGATATTGACTGGAGAATTTCCACTACCACTGGCCAAACCTATTCTAGTTCTACCTTGCCGCAGCCCACTTCCGAAGATTTAGAAAAGGGTGATGCTTATGTTACCACCACCACTATCCCGGTCGATGGTACTGATTGGTGGTTAGACATTAAGACTATTAATGTGCCTGATACTGTCAGAATTTTTCAGGTCTTCCTGGCCGCTTACGACGAAGTACAATAAACGCGAACTGTCACGAAAATTAGCGAACAGATTGGAATTAGAAAATACTAATTTCTGTTCGTGAATTCTTTGTTATCGACTCGTGGCGGTTCGCGTAATCGGCGGTTACACTCTTAAAAAATTTATGTTCTCAAAGAAGCGCAGAAAAATAAAGAACATTATTGCTTCTGTTATCACTGGCTCTCTCTGAGCTTTGAGCCTGGCTTTGATTTATGGCAAAAGCTAATCCAAAACTAAATAAATTAAGAAATATTTTGCTGGCAGTAATTCCGGCTTTGGTTGTTTTTGGTTTGGTTTTTGCCGCCAACACTTATTACGACTTAGATCTGCAAAAAGTAGTGATTGAAGAGGTAACAAAAATTGTCGGCCAACTGGAAACCACTTCTACTACTACCTTGGCCACATCGGAGGGCAATGTGGGAGTTGGCACCACTACACCAGCTTACACCTTGGATATTTACGGCACATCCAGTATGCTCGGCTTCCGTATGTCTACCGGTGCCTCCTATGTCTTAACCTCTGACGATTCAGGTGTCGGCACTTGGGCAGAAGCACCCGGAATAGCAGAATACGCCAGAACAGCCACCAAGGTGGTCTGCGCCACAGATACCTTAGATACTACCAACTGTGACTACCTCTGTGACGGCGCTAACGACGAAGAGCAGATCAACGCAGCGCTCTCAGCTCTACCTTCACAAGGAGGCCTGGTTAAGCTAATGGAAGGTACCTATACCGTAGGCACCTCCACCTACTCTGACTGTTCTATTAAGATGGCCAGCTCCACTGCCTTGGTAGGA